>Ga0182736_1000066_pt1 | contig 210149 bp, 236 predicted proteins | sample eDN5th30CKraftBY_FD_128882 | JGI IMG/M metagenome (GOLD analysis project Ga0182736, IMG submission 128882) | Enriched backyard soil microbial communities from Emeryville, California, USA - eDNA 5th pass 30_C Kraft BY (version 2) (version 2) | ecosystem: Environmental > Terrestrial > Soil >... | reverse complement strand
TGCATGACGAGGCTTTAATCGGAATCGCAGCGGCGGGCAATGGGGCGTCTCGCCGCAAATAATCATCCGCGCGTGCAACCCACTGCAAAGTTCGACGTTGTTCAGGCAACCGATTGGCCAGTGCTTGGCCAGTGGTCCCGGAAAAACGGGTTATGCGCGGCCAGAGGCGTCTTGTCGTGCTTCCCGGTCAAAAGGCCGTTGCGGTCCCATGCCCTCAGGCCTTTTGCAGCCACCCCGGATGTCCCTCGCATCCGGGGTGGTTCATATGCCCACGCTTTCCAGTGAGCGAATCACGCATTGCAGTCGTTCGCGAAATCGACCGGGAGGGTGTTGATGCGGCCATCGTCGTCGAAATACGAAATGATGATGGCGCTTTCTTCCGCCAGCCATTCGACCGAGGCCCGGACAAAGACCGGCCCGCAGGCCTCGATATCGAGCCCGCAGCGAAGCTGGATGGGACGGCCATCGCGACGATGGGTTTCCATCACAGCCTGATGGCTGCAACCACCGCGCTGGCAGGTTTCGATGAGGTAGAGATCGCTCTGGCCCGAGGGCGAGACAAAATCATAGCGTACATCCTCTGGCGAGGACGAGAATATCAGGACGGCGCCGACGGCAACGATGGTCAGGGCCGCCAGAAGCAAAAAGACGCCGAAGATCGTTGCGATCCACCGTCTTGCCATGCCCCTACCCCCTCTTGAGCACCGCGCAAAAGAACCCATCGGTGCCGGTCGATGCGGGGGTGAGGGTAACCGTATTGCCATCCCGACTCAAAGGTTTTGCGGCGCTGGGGAAAAGTGCATCCCAACGCGCGACCAGAGAGACCGGGGAAAACCCGGAGTGGCGAGAGAGAAAAGCCGCGATCTGCTCGTCGTTTTCCGGAGGCAGGATCGAGCAGGTGATATAGACCAGTTCGCCGCCGGGTTTGACGAAGCGGGCGGCGGTGTCGAGCACTTCGGCCTGCTGGCCGAGGCGCATGTCCAATTGAGCGGGCGTGAGCCGCCACTTGGTCTCGGGACGGCGACGCCAGGTGCCCGACCCGGTGCAGGGCGCATCGACCACAACCCTGTCCATCCGCGCTTCGAGATCGTCGAGGGCGCCCGCATCGGGATTGCGGACCTGAACGTTGCGCGCACCATTGCGGCGCAGGCGTTCATGGATCGGAGCCAGCCGCGTTCGCTCGCTGTCATAGGCGAAAATCTGGCCGGTATTGGTCATGGAGGCCGCCATGGCGAGGGTTTTGCCCCCTGCTCCGGCGCACAGATCGAGCACCTGTTCGCCCGGCCTTGCGCCAGCCAGAAGGGCAACAAGCTGGCTGCCTTCGTCCTGAACCTCGAACCAGCCCTTCTGATAGCCCTCATCGGCCTGAACATTGGCGGTGCGTGCACCGGCAGGCCCGGCGGGAATGCGCAGACCATCGGGCGCAATCGCCGTCGGCTCAGGGGTGAAGCGGGCAAGGCTGCGCCCCACCCGCTCCCGATTGGATTTGAGCGTATTGGCCCGCATGTCGAGCGGCGGGCGGGTGGTCATCCCCTCACCCTCGGCGATCCAATCCGGGCCAAAGCCAGCTTCCAACAGGGGCGCGATCCAATCGGGAACATCCGCGCGCACCGCATCGGGTGCATCTGCAAAGTGCGAATCATCGCAAAGCCTTGCGGCTTCCTGTTCAGAAATCGGCTCTGGGGCGAACCGGTCGGAGCTGAAGTCCTCGTTCAAGGACTTAACATCCTGATTCCAGTCCCGGACCACCACCGCAAGCACCAGTGCGCGCGGGGTGTCTTCGCCCATCCTGAAGGCGTGGGACGCGCGCTTGCGCAGCGCGTCATAGACCAGATTGCCAATGGCAGCCCGGTCGCCAGCACCGGCAAAGCGGTGATCGAGCGCCCAGCCCTTGAGCGCTTCGGAAGCCGGACGCTTGCGCGCATCCATATCGGCCAGAACCTCGATGGCCGCTGCAATACGTCCGGGCAACCGCATTTATTTGCCGCCGGTGTAGTTGGGGCTTTCGCGGGTGATGGTCACGTTGTGGATGTGGCTTTCGGTGAGCGCCGCGCCCGAAATCTTCACGAACGTGGCTTCACGCTGGAAGGTTTCGAGGTCTTTGGCCCCGGTGTAGCCCATCGCGGCGCGCAGACCGCCAGCAAGCTGGTGCAGGACGCCGCTGGCCGGGCCCTTATAGGGAACCTGGCCCTCGACCCCCTCGGGGACGAGCTTCATGGTGTCGTTGACTTCCTGCTGGAAATACCGGTCGGCGGACCCGCGCGCCATAGCGCCAACGGAGCCCATACCGCGGTAGGATTTGTAGGAGCGGCCCTGATAGAGATAGACCTCGCCGGGGCTTTCATCCGTTCCAGCCAGCATTGAGCCGACCATGGCACACGACGCCCCACCCGCCAGGGCCTTGGCCAGATCGCCAGAGAACTTGATGCCACCATCGGCAATCACCGGGATATCGTGCTTGTTGGCTTCTTCCGCACAGGACATCACGGCGGTGAGCTGGGGAACCCCGACACCGGCCACGATGCGGGTGGTGCAGATCGAACCCGGGCCGATGCCGACCTTGATGGCGTCCGCGCCTGCATCGATCAACGCCTTGGTTGCCTCAGCAGTCGCCACATTGCCCGCCACGATGCGGGTGGTGTTGGACTGGCGCTTGACGCGCTCAACCGCCTCGGCGACGCGCACCGAATGGCCGTGGGCTGTATCGATGACCAGCAGATCGACGCCAGCGTCGATGAGCGCCATGGAACGCTCAAAGCCCTGATCGCCGGTGGTGGAGGCAGCGGCGACGCGCAAACGGCCTTCTTCATCCTTGATGGAGTTGGGATTGAGCTGGGCCTTTTCGATATCCTTGACGGTGATCAGGCCGATGCAATTGCCGTAATCATCGACAACCAGCAGCTTTTCAATGCGGTATTGATGCAGGAGCCTTTTGGCTTCCTCCTGGCTGACACCCTCGCTGACCGTAATCAGGCCTTCCCGGGTCATCAGTTCGGAAATCTTCTGGCTTTTGTTGCTGGCAAAGCGCACGTCGCGGTTGGTCAGAATACCCGCAAGCTTGCCATTGGTGCGCCCGCCGGTGCCGCCATTGGCCACAACGGGAATGCCGGAGATGCGGTAGCGGTCCATCAGCGCATGGGCATCGGCCAGCGTCGCATCGGGGCCGATGGTGATGGGATTGACCACCATTCCGGATTCGAAATGCTTGACCTGCTTGACCTGTTCGGCCTGCTGCTCAGGCGTGAGGTTGCGGTGGATGACGCCCATGCCGCCAGCCTGCGCCAGGGCAATCGCCATGCGCGCCTCGGTGACCGTGTCCATCGCGGACGACAGGATCGGCAGGTTGAGAACAATGTCCCGCGTGACGCGTGAACTGATATCGACATCGGTCGGCAACACGTCCGAACGGGCGGGCTGGAGCAGCACGTCGTCGAAAGTGAGCGCGGCGTCACCGGTGATGGAAGTAATGATCTTCGCCAAGGCCAGCCCTTTCGTGCCCTTCATCAAAAACAGATGAATGTGAATGGTTTTACCGCCGGCGGTGAGCGCTCGCCGGTTCGGGTTGGCGTGGGTACTTAACACCGGCGGGCCGGTTTGGAAAGGGCTCGCCGGTCATGGCGCGCAAATGTCGCCATTGCCCTCAATTTTGGGCTTAGATTCGCCCCGTTCAGCCCTACCCCATCGCGGCGTCGGGGCGCATCCAGACCGGCTCGATAATGTTGCCGTCGGGATCCTCGAAGGCTCGCGAATACATGAAGTCCATATCCTGAGGTTCGCGACTATCGGCTTTTCCACCCGCGTTTGCTGCAGCGTTGGTGATGGTATCGACCTCCTCGCGGCTGTCCATGGACAGGGCGATGAGCACTCCCGTGGTCGTGTGGGCGTCGGCGATGGGTTTTGACGTGAAGGTCGAGAAAAACGGATGCTTGAGCAACATGAAAACGATCTCGTCCGACCACATCATCGAGGATGCGTTCTCGTCGGAGAAATTGCTGTTTTTGGTGCAGCCGATCGCCTCGTAGAAGCGGGTGGCGGCGACAAGATCGGCAACCGGCAGATTTACGAAAATCATCCTGGGCATGGTTCGTCCTCGATTGAGCGGAGGAAATTTCCTCGATTTCGTAACGACGGGACAGGCTGGCGGTTTCCGACACACGGAAAAGATTTTTGAGTTTTTTAGGGCGAGGCTCGCGGAAGCGCCCGACAGCCGGTGGGCTTCGGAGGGATGGCTGTCGATGAACGGCATGGGGCGATGAGCGCTCCGCACGTTTGGTAGTTAGTATGAAGCGATCATCGCCCCACGCATCCGGGGTTTTGGGCTTATGGCGGCGATCTCGGGCTGGGGATTGTCTAAACCACCTCACGGCGGTTTAAGGGTGCCCCTCCGGGTTTCCCCGGTGCGACGTGGGAGGGTTTTGCCCACATGGTATCCACATCCGGCCATCTGTCCGCTTTGGGCCTTCCCCATGGCGACCCATGAGGAACTCGAACCGACCCTGCCCAAACGTTCGTTGCGCTTGCGTCCATGTAAGCGGGGTCGTGACGGGGAGTATGGGGGAGATTTGGGGTGCGGGGATAAGTGGGGGCAGCGGTGAGGATAGAGTTGCTGGCGCTGCCGGTTACTGGATCCCGGATCAGGTCCGGGATGACGTGGGGTGGGGTGGGAAAGCGCTGCGGACTTTACCCCAGCGTGTCATCCCGGGCGAAGACCCGGGATCCAGCATGCTCGGAGGTGCGGGAAGAACGCAGGCGCTGCGACAGGAGCCCCCCTCGCCCCTTGAGGGGAGAGGGCTGGGGGTGAGGGGTGCGCAGAAGCTCAGCGCCCCCTCATTCGACCGCTTCGCGGGGCCAGCCATTCGAGCATAGGCGCTGCCCAGTCGCTGTGCCGGGCTACGTGGCCTCAAAAAACTCCGGCTTGACCACGTAACGCACCACCATGTCGATGACGTTCTGGCGCAGCGAGGTCTGGGAGGCTTCGGAGCCGAAATCGCGCTGGAACAAATGTGAGAAGGTAGCGCGGTTGGAGACGTTGAAAAAGCAAAGGGCGCTGATCTGCCAGTGGATTTCCAAAGGATCGAGATCGGGGCGGAACCGGCCCTCCTCGACGCCCTTGCGATAGAGGGTTTCGATGCGGGCGATGGCCGATTGGTTGACCGCGTAAAGGTCGCTTGAGCGTTCCAGATAGCGGCCCGAATGGATGTTTTCGATCATCACCATGCGGATGAAATCTTCATGGTGGTGGTGGTGATCAAAAGTGAAGCCCACGAGGCGCTTGAGGCCTTCGAGTGCCGGAAGACTCTCGATATCGAGTTCGGCTTCGCCCTCGCGCACCACGCGATACGCGTTTTCGAGCGCGCTGACATAGAGCCCTTCCTTGTCACCGAAATAGTAGTAGATCATCCGCTTGCTGGCGCGGGTCTTGTCGGCAATCGTGTCGATGCGCGCGCCGGACAGCCCATTGAGCGCAAACTCGGACGACGCCACTTCGATGATGTTGCGGCGGGTGCCCTCGGGGTCCTGCTGCCGTCTGCCTGGTTTCTGGCGGGACTCGGATCTGGTCACGATTGATATTCTCCGGCGTGCAGGATCATTGACTAAACTAACTAGTTCGTACACACATGGTGCCATGCGTTGCTGCATTTAGGTCGCTTGGTCGGCAAAAGACAAGTGCGGCGGATATCGGCGTGTTTCCGGTGCCGGGGGTGGAGAGGCAATGGGCAATCTCAAGAGCGGATTGGCGAATCTGGTGCATCTGGGCGCCAGCGGCGCGTCCCATATCGGCCTGCTCGGCCGGGGCATCGGGGCGTCGTTATCCCCAATCATGCACCGGCGCGAAGGCGAACGGCTTGGCCTTGACTACCACTACCACCTCATCGATTTCGACGCGCTGGGGCTGGAGGACGCGGCATTGTCCGAGGTGCTGGGGGTGCTGGAGACGGTGGGATTTACGGGCGTCAATGTCACCCATCCCTTCAAGCAGTCGATACTCGCCCATCTCGACGCCCTCTCTGCCGATGCCAAAGCGATCGGGGCGGTCAACACTGTGTTGTTTGGTGCAGAAAAGGGGCGGGAAGGACACAATACCGATTGCTGGGGCTTTGCCGAAAGCTTCCGCGTCGGTATGGTTGATACGCCTCGGACCCGGGTGTTGCAGGTGGGGGCAGGGGGGGCAGGCGCGGCTGTGGCCCATGCCTTGCTCGAACTGGGCGTCGAAGATCTGGCAATCTATGATATCGCGCGGGAGCGGGCCGAGGAACTTGCCGGGCAATTGTCGCGGCCCGACCGGCGCATCTGGGTTGCAGACAGCGCCGATGCTCTGGTCGAAGGACGGGACGGCATCGTCAACACAACGCCGATCGGCATGGAGAAATACCCAGGCGTTCCGGTCGATACCGCCCGGCTCGACGCCGGACAGTGGGTGGCCGATGTCATCTATTTTCCCCGCATCACGCCGCTGATCGCCAAGGCGCGTGAGAAGGGATGCAAAACCCTGCCGGGGGCGGGCATGGCGATTTTCCAGGCGGTGAAGGCGTTTGAACTGTTTACGGGACAAAAGCCATCGCGCGCCGGCATGACCAGCACGTTTGAAGCTTCGGTCTGAGTTTCAGCCCTAGAGCTTGCCGCTGCTCAGGATATGATCGATGCCGCTGTGGATGTGGGCCGCCAGCTTGGTCTGGGCACCTTCGACATCGCGGGCAAGGGCGAGGCGGAACAGCTCCTGATGGTCCTCGGTCACTCCACCGCCGCGAAAGCTTTGCGCCAGCATGTGATAGCGGATGAACCGGTCGAAAATCGACTGGTGAATGGCCAGCAGCGACCGCGACCCGCACGCTGCGATCAGCGCGTGGTGAAAAGCGAAATCATAGCGAATCCATTCAGCCGTCCGGTCGGCCTCCCCGGCCAGAAGTGCCTTTTCGATGGTGGACAGCCGGTGATGGGCGGCGACGACATTGGCCTCCCAATCGAGATCGCCCGCTGCAAAGGACAGGGCGAGTGCGTGGTTTTCCAGAACCAGCCGCAGATCGCCGACCTCGCGCAGATTATCCACCGATGCCGGGCTGACCTCAAAACCGCGCTGGCCCTCGGCAATCACGAAATCCTCGGTGGTCAACCGGTTGAGAATCTCGCGCAGCGTGCTGACGCTGACGCCGTACTGGCTCTTGAGCCGCTCAAGCTTGAGCTTCAGGCCCGGCTTGAGCGCCCCGGAAATTATGTCGCCGCGAATGCGCCGAAAGGCCTGTTCGCCAACTGTATCGGTGATTTCGTCCGCTGATTCATTGAGCGGCCTGATAACTGACATGGAAAAATCCCTTCCGCCCTCGTGTTGCATGAAATGATGCTGGTGTCACTATCTCGCTATAGCAGGTTACGGCCATTTCATCATATGTTTTTTAAATTGACATATGATTGTGCCATAGCTAGACGTTCTGGAGCGCCAGGGAAGTGGCTTGACTTAAACGAACTAGTTCGTACATTTGAAGATCGGCGAGATGGAGGAGTTTGTCGCGCAAAAGGGTGGCAGCGCGCCAGTCGAAGCCGAAACCGATACAGGAGGAACATCGTTATGCTTTTCAGACTTACACGTCGCGCGGCCCTGCTGGGTTCACTCGCGCTCGCTGCCGTAACGGCTGTGCCGGCCGTGGCGCAGCAGCCGGTGGAATTGCGGTTCTCGGCGGTCTTTTCCGAGCAGGACATCCGTTCGCAGATGATGCAGCAATTCGCCGACCAGATTGGCGATGAATTCAACTATCAGGGCTATTATGGCGCCACCTTGTTCCGTCAGGGAACAGAACTGGTCGCCATGCAGCGCGGCAACCTCGAAATGGGGAATATCGCGCCGCAGGATATCGCCGAACAGCTTCCGGAATGGTCGATCCTGACTTCGGCCTATCTGTTCCGTGATGCCGATCACCTGCTGACGTTCTTTAACAGCGAAGCTGGGGACGAAATGAAGCAGATGGTCGAGGACCGTCTGGGCATCAAGGTACTGGGCCCCACCTATTTCGGCGCACGTCACGTTGGCATGCGTCCCGAAAAGCGGATCGAAACGCCGGCGGACATGGCTGGTATTCGTCTGCGTATGCCGGGTGGGGATGCCTGGCAGTTCCTTGGCGAAGCACTTGGGGCGAATCCGACGCCGGTGGCCTATGCCGAAGTCTATACAGCTCTCCAGACCGGCGCGATCGACGCGCAGGACAACCCGCTCCCCAACGTGCAGAACATGAAGTTCTATGAAGTGATGTCGCAGGTTGTGCTGACCTCGCACCTTGTGGGCTTCGACGTGTTGGCCATTTCTCTCAATACATGGAACAGCCTGACGCCGGAGCAGCAGGAAAAGGTACAGGCCGCCGCCGACGAGGCGATTGCGTGGAGTACTGAAGCGCATCAGCAGGGCGAGGCCGATCTGGTGGCCTATTTCGAGGAACAGGGCCTCGACGTCTATGAGCCGGATCTCGATGCTTTCCGCAGCTATGCGCAGGAAATGTACCTCAATTCGAGCCTTGCCGAAAGCTGGCCCGAAGGAATGGTCGATACCATCAACGCGCTCTAGGTCTGCGTGAAACAGTTCTGGGGTGGCCGGCTCTTTCCTGCCGCCCCAATCTGTTTTGCAAAGCATCGCCATCAAAAGCGAAGGTAAGACAATGCACAAGCTGGCCTTGATCGGGCGCTGGCTCTACCGCCGTGCGGAAAATATCAATGCCCTGATGCTGGGAGTCATGCTGGCCGCCTTCTTGATTCAGGTGGTATTTCGCTACTTCTTTCGCTGGCCAACCGGCTGGTCGTCGGAACTGACGGTCATCATGTGGCTGTGGATGGTGCTCTGGGGCGCCGCCTTTGTCGTCACCGAGGACGAAGAAATCCGGTTCGATCTGCTGTACGGCTCGGTCCGTAGCGGTGTCCGAAGGGCGATGACCATCGTCAGCGCCATCGCGCTTATCGGAATCTATCTGTACTCGCTGCCAGCGGCATACGACTACGTCACCTTCATGAAAATCCAGTCGACGTCCTATCTCAAGATCCGGTTCGACATCCTCTATTCCATCTACATCATCTTCTCGGTCGCCGTGATCTGCCGCTACGTCTGGCTTCTGATCGAAGCCATCCGGGGGCGCGCCGAGCGCAAGAACGATGATCTCACCACCGGTAGCCCCCTATGAGCTTCACCGATCCGTTTACGATCTGCATCGTCACCCTGGTCGGGTTGAGCCTTATCGGGTTGCCGATCGGGCACTCGATGATCGCCGCTTCGATCGTCTATCTCTGGCTTGCTGGCCTCGACATGGGCACGGCGGCTGAACAACTGCTCAACAGCATGTTCACCAGCTACACCATGCTGGCGGTGCCGCTGTTTATTCTGGCCGCCGAATTCATGAATTCGGGCTCCATGACCACGCGTATCCTGCACTTTGCCAACGCGCTGGTCGGACGTTTCCGGGGGGGATTGGCTCAGGTCAACGTGTTGCAGAGCCTGCTGTTTGCCGGGATGTCCGGGTCGGCGCTGGCCGATGCGGCCGGCATGGGCAAGATGATGACCCGCCTGATGACCCAGGACGGAAAATACCCCAAAAGCTTTGCTGCAGCCCTCACGGCGGTGACATCAGTGGTTGCGCCGATCCTGCCGCCTTCGATCCCGATGGTGATCTACGCGCTGGTCTCCAACGCCTCGATCGGCTTCCTGTTTCTGGCGGGGATTCTACCAGGACTGCTGATTTCCTTCGTGCAGATGGTCCTCGTTGCCTGGATGGCGCGGCGTAACAATTACCCGGTGGAAGCGCCTGTTCCGCTCAAGAAACTGCCGGGCATCACGATCCGGGCGTTCCCGGCGCTGATGTTGCCCGTGGTGCTGATCGTCGGGCTGCGGGGCGGGGTGATGACGCCGACCGAAGCGGCGGCGGTAGCCGCCGGATATGCGCTGTTCGTCTCGGTGGTGATCTATCGCGATATCAAGTGGAAGGAATTCTACTTTTCCCTGCAATCGGCGGCTCGCACCACGACCTCGATCGGGATGCTGATCGCTGCGGCACTGGTGTTCAACTATGTCGTCACCATCGAAAATATTCCCAACGCGGTCAGCAGCTTCCTGCTGCAGTACGACCTCAACCCCGTCACCTTTCTCATCATGGTCAACCTCATTCTGCTGCTGCTTGGTGCGGTGCTGGAAGGGTCGACCATCATCCTGATCTTCGTGCCCGTTCTGGTGCCGACAGCTCAGGCGCTGGGCGTTGATATGGTCCATTTCGGCGTGGTCGTGGTGTTCAACACGATGATCGGGCTGGTGACGCCACCTTATGGCCTGCTGCTGTTCGTCGTGCAGCGCATAACGGGTGCAACCATGGGGTCTATCCTCAAGGACACCATGCCGTTTCTCATTGGCCTGCTGGGGTCGCTGGCTGCCGTCACTTTCATTCCCGACCTCGTGCTGTTTGTGCCGCGCCTGTTCGGATACACAGGATAAGCCCAGGAATATCTCATGACTAAACCGATCTATGTCCTTAATGGACCTAACTTAAATCGCCTCGGGCTGCGCGAGCCGGACCTGTATGGTTCGACCACTTTGAAAGAAGTTGAGCAGCTCTGCCGCGACGCGGCGGGAGACCGGGCGGTCGAATTTCGCCAGACCAACAGCGAGGAACGCCTCATTGACTGGGTGCATGAGGCGATCGACGAGGCAGCCGGGATCATCATCAATCCGGCGGCCTTCACCTTCACCTCGCTGGCGCTGTTCGATGCACTGCGGATGTTTCCCGGTCCGATCTTCGAGCTGCACATCACCAATGTGCACAAGCGCGAGCCGGTCTATCATCACTCCCATGTCTCGCGGGTGGCGACGGCGGTGATGGCCGGACTGGGCGCTGAAGGCTATGGCGTTGCCACGACCGCCATGTGCGCCCGCAAGGATTTGCTGGATTGATGGCGGTTGGGACGCTGACCCTGGCCGAGGCGCAAGCCATTGCAAACGCAGTGGTTTCTGCCGCCAGTGAGCAAGGGTTTGCGCTGGCGGCGGCCATTGTCGACACCGGCGGCTGGCCGCACATGCAAATCCGCATGGATGGGGCGTTCCCCGCTGCGGTGGACGCGGCACTGGCCAAGGCCCGGACGGCGGCGCTCTATCGCCGCCCGTCCTCGAACTTTTCCCGCCGGGTGAAAGAGGGAATGCCCCTCGCATATCTGCCCCATGTGGTGCCGCTGGGCGGGGGCGTACTGCTCGAACGGGATGGCGTGATGGTCGGGGCGCTGGGCCTCAGCGGTGCGCTGGAGGACAGTGAAACCGCCCTGGCTGAGGCGATCGCGGCGGCATTCTCCCGTTCCGAAATCGGGCTGTAACCGCCCCCGCCGCATGGCCGGTGCGGCAAGATATTTATCATACACATAGACTTTCGTCTGATGTTTCTTGGCTATTGCCCGGGTTTTTCGCTGCTCCGCGCGGCGAAATGTTCGGAATGTTGGCTGGCAAGATGGCGGATAATGGGTGGAGTTAGCCCTGGATTGGCTCGTATTCGTCGGTCGTGCGGCGCTGAACACAGCCGTCGCGAGCGACGAATTTCCTATGCCGTTTTTAAGAACGATCGGGATTAAATAAAAACAACATACGAAATTGAAAATCTCAGATTAAACCTTGCGTGACTGATTTCTCCATGTCATCAATTGCGGGGCTCGGGAGGAGGCCCGGCGCGACAAGCGCCGATCGGGCGACAGCCTTCCGAGGCCGCTTTGAGGATTTTGGAGGACGAAACACCATGACCAAGCTGATCGCGCGCCTTGCTGGCGCCGCTACGCTCTGCGCCGCATTGACGGCCTTGCCGGCGCTGGCCCAGGAGCCGGAGCAGTACACGACATTCGAGAAATACGGCGTCTGCGGCAGCATCGACGACACGTGCTACAATCCGTGGAACAACCGGACCGAAGGTGAGGAAGCGCCCTGGAAGGTGCTGATCTATTATTACGTGGCACCGGGCGTGAACCCGCACGCCAATGTCGAGGCCGGAGTGGAAGCGCTGACGGCGCTGTTCGAGGGCGAGGGCTACGAGGTTACCGCGTCGAACGATCCGGCCACTTTCGAGAACGGCCGCAATCTCAGCTCGATGGATGCTGTCGTGTTCTTTTCGACCGGGCGTGAGGCCCTGACTGACCTCGGCAAGCACCAGCTTCAGATCTATATCCGTGGCGGCGGCGGCTTTGCCGGTATCCACAACGCCTTTGGCACCAGCTACAGCTGGACCTGGTATGAGGGCCTGCTCGGCGGCCAGTTGTTCAACCACGGCCCCCGCCAGGAAGCGGCAATCCAGGTGCAGTCGCCCAACGATCCTTCGGTGGCACATCTGACCGATGGCACGACCTTCATCGAGGAAGAGTGGTACAACATCTACCCCGATCCCCGTAAACTCACCGACATGAACATCCTGCTCACCGTGGACGAAGCCACGATGACGGCGGGGCAGTCGAGCACCCATCCGGGCATGGGCGAGGGGCACCCGGTGTCATGGTGCCACTATTACGATGGTGGCCGCGCGTGGATGACGGTGCTCGGGCACAGCCACGATATCCTCGAAGACGACAACTTCCTCCAGCACGTGCTGGGCGGCGTGAACGGCATCATGGGCAAGGACGATTTCTGCGTCCAGTAAGCCGCTTGCCGCCTGAAGGAGCGCCCCATCAACCGGGGCGCTCATCTCTCCCAAACTATCGATAGAGCATGGAGACGACAATGAGCTCGCCAGACCTCATCGTGCGCAGAAGCCGCATTGGAACGGTTTGCGGAAGCCTGCTGATTGCCCTTGCTACCATGGCAGCGACCAGCGTACAGGCGCAAACGTACGAACTGCATGGCGGCGGCATCAGCCAGGAGCAGATCGAGCGCGGGCAGGGCGCCTTTATGGCCAACTGCGCGGGCTGCCATGGCGACGACCTGCGCAGCATCGATTCCAACGCGCCCGACCTGCGCGGCCCGACCTTCAAATATGGCTGGGCCGACGCCCCGCTTTCGGAAAAGTTCGACAAGATCGTGACCACCATGCCGCCGGGCATGGGTGGCTCGCTCAGCGACCAGACCTATGCCGACATCGTGGCGTTCATCCTGTCCGTCAACGGCGTTGAGCCGTCCGGCGAGGACCTGCCCGGCGATGCCGGAGCCCTCGAAACCTATGTGGTTGCCGAGCCCTGACTTCCCTTTCCCAAAACCTAGATATCTCATGAGGAGGACAATGTGAGACTATCCAGACTTGGCATCAGCCTGATCGCCGCCGGCACCCTGCTGGTTGCCGTTCCGGCGCTGGCAGAGGTCACCGATTTTACCCCGGTGACCGATGCGGACATTCTCAATCCGGCCCCGGAAGACTGGCTGCAATGGCGCGCCGGTGTCGACAGCTGGGGCTATTCCCCCCTGTCGGAAATCACCGCCGACAATGTGGGCGAGCTTGAATATGTGTGGGGCTGGGCCATGGAGCCGGGCGAGCAGGAAACCGCCCCGATCGTGCGCGATGGCATCATGTATGTCGCCAATCCCGGCGGTATCGTACAGGCGCTCAATGCGGCCACGGGCGATCTGATCTGGGAATATCGCCGACAAATGCCCGAAGGCTTCCGCGCGGGTCGCCTGACCCGTGGCATCTCCATTTATGGCGACAAGATCTATTTCCCCAGCCCGGACGCGGTGCTGGTGGCCATCAATGCCCGGACCGGGCAGGTCGAGTGGGAATCGGTGGTCGCCGATCACGCCGACCGCAAGTCGCTGACCGCCGCGCCGCTGATTGCCGATGGCAAGGTGATCGTCGGCTTTCAGGGCTGCAACCGGTTCTCGGAAGAAAAATGCGCAGTGGTCGCCTATGACGCCGAAAGCGGCGAGGAAATGTGGCGCACCATCACCATCGAGCGTCCCGGCGAGACGGAGAACGACACCTGGGAAGACATCCCGTTTGTCCTGCGGGGCGGCGGCGATATCTGGACCACCGCGTCCTATGATGCGGACGCCAACCTCGTCTATATCGGCGTTTCGCAGGCAAAACCCTGGTCGCGGGTGAGCCGGGCCAATGATGGCGACGGGCTTTATACCACGTCGACGCTGGCCCTCGATCCGAGCACCGGCGAAATCCAGTGGCATCGCCAGTATATCCCCGGCGAAACCAACGATATGGACGAATCCTTCGAGCATATCCTTGTCGATATCGATGGCGAGCCCGCCTACGTGAACATGGGCAAGCTGGGCATCCTGTGGCGCGGCAATCGCGAGACCGGCGAATCGCTGCCTGCGTTCGATATCGGGTTGCAGGACCAGATCGACCTCAATGCCGATGGCACCTTTGCCGCCTATCGCGAAGGCAAGATCGGCGAGGTCGGGGTGCCGATGACCACGTGCCCCAGCTCGACCGGGTTCAGAAGCTGGCGCGCCATGGCGTTCAGCCCCGAAACCCGCGCGGTTTACGTGCCGCTGTCGATCAACTGCGACGACGGGGTGATCTACACCGAAGTCGAGATGGTCGAAGGCGGCGGCGGCAATGGCCGCTCGGCCACCAACCGCATCTTCCACCCGGACGATCCGGACAATCTGGGCCGCGTGCTGGCCATGGATGTCGATACCGGCGAAACGCTCTGGGAGTTCCCGATGCGCACCCCGGCCAACACCGCAACGCTGACCACAGCGGGCGGCGTGGTGTTTGCGGGCGACTGGGATCGCAACTTCTATGCGTTTGACGCCGCCAATGGCGATGTGCTGTGGAACACCCGCCTGCCGCAGGCCGCGCAGGGGTATCCGATCAGCTATGAGGCCGATGGCCGCCAGTATGTCGCGGTGCCGGTGGGCGTTGGTGGCGCCAGCTGGTCAACCAGCGTGCCCCAGGACCTTGCCCCCGAGGTGAAGCGTCCGAGCAGCGGCAACGCCATGATGGTGTTCGCCGTCAAGCAGAACTGAGTGTGGGGGCCGGGGGAAACCTCCGGCCCCGTTTTCATCAGGGCAGAGGAACGCTGAGGGATGGGCATGACGATCGGTTTAAGGCTGCGCCAGCTTGTGGCCGCTTGCATGGTGTTCAGTCTTTCTACCGCCGCCATGGGGCAGGTGCCCTTCGTGCCGCCGGAATTTTACAATGCCATCCGCCCCGATTTCGGCAACCGGCTGCCGCTGTGCCTGTTGCCCGACAGCACCACGGCCCGGCAGGATCGACAGGCGGCTCAGGACATTGCCAGTCTGCTGCTGCTCGAACCCGATGTGGTCGAGATCACCGCCGATATGGAGATGCTCGACGAGACCGGCATCTGGCCGTTTATCTTCGAGGAATTGGCGCAATCGTGCATGGGGGTGTTGGGCGTCCAGATCATTGCCGGCGAAATGCTGCCCGACTGGCTGACCATCTCGCGCCCGTATTTCGAAGCGCCCTACGTGCTGTTGTCGGCCGATCCCTCGATCAGGGCGCTTGCGGACCTTGCGCCGGGCAGCCGGTTGGGCGTGCCGCTCTATACCCCCATCGACACCGAGGTGATGGTGGCCATCAACGCCGGAACGCTCGATGGCGTGCGGCGGCTGCCCTATGATCGGCCCGAACTGATGGCGTCCCTGATGCGTTCGGGCGAGCTGGACGCGGCCATCGTCTGGGAACCGCACCTCGATCTGGACCGCTTGCAGCCGCTCGATTTTTTCGCCTTCGAGGGGAATGTGGAACCGCTGCGCGTCACCACTCGCGCCGTGGCGGTGCTGTTGCGGACCCAGGACGAGATGCTGCGCACCATGATCGACGAGGCAATCGCCGCGCTGGAGACGCAAGCGCCATAGCGCGAGCGTGGATGATCCCCGTCAAATGGCCCCAAAACAGCACCACGGCCCGGCTGTGCAGCGTGAACGTGCATGAAGCCCACAGGTTTTGTGCAGGTTTATGCGGCGCTTAGCGGCAACTCTCCTTTGGTAGTCGGTGAAAACGATACTGGAGGAGATTTTGATGAGACTGGGTCTTTTGAGGGCCGTGTCCGCGATCGCGCTGGGGACGCTGGCAGTGCCTGCGGTGGTGGCCCAAGACGCCGGGCAAGACGGCGGATTGGCCAGCGCGCAAGAGAGCGCCGGGCGTGGCGCGCCGGTTCTGGAAATGGAGTTCCAGCTGGTGGGGGCCGGTGGCCCTTATGGCGGCAGCGGCAATGCGGACACTCCGCCGGTGCTGTCCGCGCGCGACGGTGCGGTGCCCGATGGGCAGGACTTGCTCGAAGTTGATATTTTCAACTCGACCGACTTTTATGCCGACCGTGAGCTGTGGACCGATCAGCGCTATTTCCGCTGCAACAGCTCGATCGGGCTGGAATCGGTGTGGGCGGCCTATCCGGGTTCCGTCGATCTCTCCGGCGACAATTTCCCCGAAACCGCGCCCTGGGGCCATTGCGACCGCGATTATCCCCGCGAATCCATCGTCAGCCCCTATGCGTTCGATACCGCCCAGGAGCATTACGAGGCCCTGATGGCCGAGGCCGAAGCGCGCGGCGGACCGACCCAGTATTCGCAGCAGACCATGCCGGAATGGTCGGGAATCTATAGGCGGTCGAACGCGGCAATGCCGCCGTGGCAGTATGGGCACATCACCCAGATGCCGACTTTCCTGTCGCTGCTGACCGAGGAATACCAGACGCGCTTTGTGCAGCAGGCCTACCATGGCGCGGCCAGCAATGCCGCACAATGGCCGGCTTCCTATTGCTGGCCTGAAGGGTTTGGGCGGTATTTCTCCGGCCCCGGCATTCAGACCTTCCACACCTATTTTACGCCTGAAAGCGTGCTGTTCCTGGGTGGAAATGCTGACAACTTCGTCCGCGAGGTCAAACTCAACCGCGAGTTTAATTTCGAGGGCGCATTGCCGCGTCTGGGGGACGACGTTCCGCGCTGGTATGGCGAAACGGTCGGCTTCTGGGACGAAGACGTCTTGGTGACCTGGACGTCCAACATCCAGGCCTGGACCACCCACGCCGCCTTCGAGCATTCGGGGCAGTTGCAGACCATCGAGACCTATACGGCCCGGTATGACGAGGACGGCGAATTCGTCGGGCTGATCTGGGAAACCACCTGGTACGACCCCGAAGCGCTGGTCGAACCGGTACGCATCATGTTCAATCTCGATTACAACCGGGCGCTGAACGAGGGCGATCCGCATGTGTTCATCGAATGCAACCCAACCATCTTCACCGTGAACGGCCGCGCCGAACCGCTGACACCGAATGCCACGTTTGAATATTCGGTGCCCGATTGGTTCGGACGCCCCTGGGCACAGATCTGGGAGCGCCATTTCGAAGACGGCATGAGCGGAACCACCCTTGGCGGCGGTGCCCTGTTCGGCTTCTGACCCAACAAGACAACGAGGGCGGCACCAGGCTGCCCTCGATAGCTAATCCATGGCCCGTCTGGAGACCCCAGGCGGGCTTTTCCGTGCGCGCTGCGGACCATTCGACGCGCGGCGACAACATGCTTAAAAATAAAGGGAAAAAGTGGTGCTGCTGGACAGGATTGAACTGTCGGCCTCTCCCTTACCAAGGGAGTGCTCTACCACTGAGCTACAGCAGCGTTGGCGCGGGGCAGAGGGACTGCCTGCGTGCGGGCCGTTACTGCCACAGCCCATCTGTGGACGCAAGGGCAAAAAGCTGGCAGGTGTGGAGAGACGTTAACCTGCCCCAGGCCAAGCCCATGTCCAAGCCCGATCGCGATCAAAGATTGGCCGCAAAGCTCAAGGAAAATCTGCGCCGTCGCAAGGCCCAGGCCAAGGCGCGCGCTACTCCGCAGCCGACGCCAGCCGAGCGCGAGACCGGCGAGGGGGACACGAAAGAAGACCCGCAATCCCGGGCTTAGGGCTAAATTTAGCGGGTTTTGGGGTTCGTGGGGCGGGCAGACGAAGCGCTCCCGGTTCCAAGCCCCAAAAAGGCCGCAGGGCCTTGCCACTGAATTGCTGTGCGAAACCGGATTGCGCTTGCGTATGGTTTCGCTTCCAACGCGTCGCAGTTTCTGCGGGCCTCGTTTTCCCAAAGGGTTGGGGGAGCATTTCTTGCAGCCACATCCCGGCTGCGTTACCAGAGCCAACGCTTTCCGCGTCGCCCGGGTCGGGGTGATTCGCGGCCTTTTTCTGTCCAAGGAGCAGCCATATGGACCGTATCCGTCTCGTGGGTGGCAATCAGCTCAATGGCGAGATTCCCATTTCGGGAGCCAAGAACGCGGCGCTGCCGCTGATGATTGCCTCGCTGCTGACCGAAGAACCGCTGGTTCTCGTCAACGTTCCGCGCCTGGCGGACGTCAAGCAGGTCGAGCGCATTCTCGAAAACCACGGCGTCGATATCGCGGTGCATGGACGTCGGCGCGGCGATGACGACATGGGCGGCCAGCGCATCACCTTCACTGCATCCGACATCGTCGATACGACCGCTCCCTATGAGCTGGTCTCGACCATGCGCGCCAGCTTCTGGGTCATCGGGCCGCTGCTCGCCCGCGAAGGCCATGCAAAGGTTTCGCTGCCCGGCGGCTGCGCCATCGGTACGCGTCCCGTGGATTTCTACCTCGATGGATTGCGGGCGCTCGGCGCAGAAATCGACATCGATGGCGGTTATGTCGTGGCGCGCGCCCCCGGCGGGCGGCTCAAGGGCACGACCGTGACCTTCCCCAAGACGTCTGTGGGCGCGACCCACGTGGTGATGATGGCGGCGACGCTGGCCGACGGCACCACCATCATCGAGAACGCGGCGCGCGAACCCGAAGTGGTCGACCTCGCCAATTGCCTCGTCGCCATGGGTGCAAAGATCTCCGGCATCGGAACCGAACGGCTGGTGATCGAGGGCGTGGACAAGCTAGGTGGCGCGATCCACGAAGTGCTGCCCGACCGTATCGAGACGGGAACCTATGCCTTTGCCGCCGCCATGACCGGGGGCGAGGTGTTCTTGCGCAATGCGCGCCCGGACCTGTTGCAGGCGCCGCTCGACGTGCTGGCCCGCAGCGGTGTCGATGTGACACCCAAAGAGGGCGGCATCACCATCGCCCGCAATGGCAACGGCATCCTGCCCGTCGATATCGAGACCGATCCTTTCCCGGGGTTCCCCACCGATCTGCAAGCCCAGTTCATGGCGCTGATGACGCGCTCGCAGGGGGTTTCCACGATCAAGGAAACCATTTTCGAGAACCGGTTCATGCATGTGGCGGAACTCGCCCGTTTTGGAGCCAAGATCGCCGTGGACGGGCAGGTGGCGACGGTCACCGGTGTGCCTGAACTCAAAGGGGCGCAGGTGATGGCAACCGATCTGCGCGCTTCGGTGTCGCTGGTCATCGCTGGGCTGGCCGCCAAGGGCGAAACCGTGGTCAACCGCATCTATCACCTGGATCGCGGCTTTGAGCGGCTCGAAGACAAGCTCTCGCGCTGCGGTGCGGAAATCGAGCGCATTCCGGGGTAGGTGGTTCTATTTCCCCGGAGCGTGAGCGGCGCGGACGATTGAACGCTGGCGCTGGCGTGTACTGGATCCCGGATCAAGTCCGGGATGACAGGGGGGACAGGAGCCATAGGGCCGGATCACGCCCACCGGAGTCATCCCGGGCGAAGACCCGGGATTCAGTATGCGCGAGCGTTTAGATGGAGACTCGGCGCTCCGGACGTGGAGGTGCGCAGCCTTTCATCCTCGCGGGCGCTTGCGAATGTAGCAGGCTCGGGCGCCCCTCATCCGACCGCTTTGCGGCCACCTTCTCCCTCAAGGGGAGAAGGAAGGGGGCTCGTTTGGTGGGGGCTAGGGAAAAAACGCTGGCGCTGCCGGTTACTGGATCCCGGATCAAGTCCGGGATGACGGCAGTGGGAGAGGGGACGCGCTGGACAGGGAGGCCTCCCGCAGTGAGTTCGGGGTTAGCGGCTCACGGACCGACCGATTTTAACCAAAATTCCTAGCACAACGCCGAAAACGACCGCTACTAAGCCTTGGTCAATCGCCTCGCCCGATGATGCAGACCCCAGATAACGCGATGCCATTGCCGCTCTTGATTCAGCATCATCAATGCTGGCTACGAAGAAGCCGATGCCGACCCTAAGAGTGCCTAAAATCAGCGCCAGCCAAGCTATTAACGAACCCAATCGCAGAAACATGCCCCCTCCCCCCCCCACGCATAATAGTCATGGGACGATAGCTGCTTGCTACTTCGGAGTCATCCCGGGCGAAGACCCGGGATCCAGTATGCTCGGGGGTGCGGATGGAAACTCAGCGCCCCCTCATCCCCAGCCCTTCCTACGCGGGGAGAAGGGGGCTCGTTTGGTGGGGGCCGGGGAAAAAACGCTGGCACTGCCGGTTACTGGATCCCGGATCAAGTCCAGGATGACAGGAGTGGGGGGCGAGCGGGTGTGCGCGGGCAAGAGGCAGGTGAAAGGGCTTGCACTTTGGGGCACGAACGCCCAGATGTTCGGTATGAAATCTGTGGCAACTCCAACCAACGTGACCATGACAGACCTCAAACTTCTCGCGCTCGATAGCGAAGATCTCGGAATCGTTTCCGCCTATGTGCAGGATGCAGTGGTGCGGGTGGGCGACATGGGATATGCGCAGGCGGACCGTCGGTTCGTGATGCTGATGAACCGCTATGCGTGGGAAGTCGGCGACACGCGGGGGCGGGGACAGCGCAAGCGGGCCGGGCTGCATTTCGATGATGTGCTCGCCGCCCATGCGGAAGGGTTTGACCTCAACGCCAAGGATGGCGTGATGGAATTGCTGGCCATCACCTTCGAGGCGGGAGAAGCCCCGGCGGGCGAGGTTCACCTGACCTTTGCCGGTGGGGGTAGGGTGCGGCTCGAAGTCGAATGCCTCGAAGCCAGACTGCGCGATCTCGGCGGCGTATGGGCGGCCAAGGCCCAGCCAAAACACGACGTCGATTGAACGGGACGCGATTTTAAGTTCATGACTGCATTTCTTTCGAGCGCCGAACCCGGCTTTGCCCAAGCCTTCGAGACGTTGCTGGCCTCCAAGCGGGAGGCCTCGGTCGAGGTGGGCGATGTGGTGGCGAAAATCATCGCCGATGTGCGCGCACGGGGTGACGAAGCCCTGATCGAGCTGACCCACAAGTTTGACGGGCTGGCACTGACGCCCGAAACGCTGCGGTTTTCTCAAGACGAAATCGACGAGGCCTACAAGACCATCGCGCCCGCCATCCGCGAGGCGCTGGAACTGGCCCATCGTCGCATCACCGCCCATCACAAAAAGCAAAAGCCTGCCGATCATGTCTATACCGACGATATCGGTGTGACGCTGGGGATGCGCTGGACGGCGGTGGAGGCCGTGGGGCTGTATGTACCCGGCGGGCTGGCGGCCTATCCGTCATCGGTGCTGATGAATGCGATTCCCGCAAAAGTGGCCGGTGTCGAGCGGTTGGCCATGGTGGTGCCGACCCCCAGGGGCGTGGTCAATCCAGCCATTCTCGCGGCGGCGAAAATCGCCGGGGTCACGGAAATCTACCGGGTGGGTGGAGCGCAGGCGATTGCCGCGCTGGCGTTTGGAACCGCCACCATCCCGCCGGTTGCCAAGATCACCGGCCCGGGCAATGCCTATGTGGCAGCCGCCAAGCGGCAGGTGTTCGGAACCGTGGGTATCGATATGATCGCCGGGCCCTCCGAGGTGCTGATCATCGCCGATAGTTCGGCCAACCCCGCCTGGGTGGCCGCGGACCTGTTGGCTCAGGCCGAGCACGGGGCGGGGGCGCAATCGATTCTGATGACGACCGACCCGGCGCTGGGTGATGCTGTTGCTGCCGAAGTGGAGCGGCAACTGGAGACTTTGCGCGCTCCCGACAATGCTCGCGAGGGATGGGAGGAATTCGGGGCCATCATCACGGTGTCGAGCCTCGATGAAGCGGTGGGCCTGGCCAATCGGATTGCCTCCGAGCACGTTGAACTGGCGCTGGATGATCCGCAGCCGCTGGTCGGGCGCATCCGCAATGCCGGAGCGATCTTTGTCGGCCACCACACGCCCGAAGCGATCGGCGATTATGTGGGCGGCTCCAACCACGTACTGCCGACCGCCCGCTCGGCGCGGTTTGCCTCGGGACTTGGGGTGCTCGACTTCATGAAGCGTACGTCGATTCTGGGCTGTACGCCTGCGGCGCTGGCCGAACTGGCCGATGCGACAGTGACGCTGGCGGAAACCGAGGGGCTGGAGGCTCATGGCCGCTCGGTATCGATAAGGCTCAACGGATAATGGACCGGCGGCCTTTCGATCCCGAAACCGACAGGATCGTCACGGTTACGCTCGACCCCAATACCATCACCTCGATCGATCCCGATGAGGTGCATGAGTGGCGGATCGCGACTTACGATCTGATCGATTCCAACCGTTTCCGACCGGCGCGCGTCAAGGCCGAGGGGCCCTATGCGCTGCACCTGTCGATCGTGCACAACCATATCGTGCTCGATGTGCGCCACCCGGAAACTTTTCGGCCCATCGCAGCGCACTACCTCTCGCTCACTCCGTTCAGGAGCCTGATCCGCGACTATTTCCGTATCAGGGAGAGCTATTACGAGGCGATCCGCTCGGCTTCGACGTTCCAGATCGAGGCGGTGGATATGGGACGGCGCGGCCTGCACAACCAGGCGGCGGAACTGTTGATCGAGCGGCTCGACAACAAGCTGGCGATGGATCTGGAAACCGCGCGGCGGCTGTTCACGCTGATCTGCGCCGTCCAGCCCTACGCCACGCGGGTATCGGAACAGGACACGCAACTGCCCACCATCCTGTTCGTGTGCGCGATGAACTCGGTGCGTTCGCCGATTGCGGCGGCGCTGGCCCGCAAGCATTTCCCCGGACGGCTGGTGGCGCGCTCGGCCGGGGTGCGCTCGGGCAAGGTCGATCATTTCGTGCATCAGGTAATGGAAGAAATCGGCATCGACATGTCGGTGCATACGCCGCACACCATGGATGAACTCAAGGCCTCCAACTTCGATATCATCGTTACCCTTGCCGAAGATGCGCGAGCGGCAGTGGAGGAACGGGGTATCCAGGCCAGCGTGATGGAGCACTGGTCCGTCACCGATCCGTCCGAGACGGAGGGTGCGCGCGACGTGGTTTTGACGGCTTATCGGGCCCTGCGCGACGATCTCGACCGGCGGTTGCGGGAAGAGCTGGAATCCATGCTGGAGCGGGCCTCAGTCGCCGTGTGATGCAGGGCCTTTCATTTAGCGGCGTTTGCGTTTAGTTTGCGCGCCAAATCGCGCCCCGCTACAAGGCTGGAGCGGGCTGGATGCTTTTTGTCCGGCCCGGCTTGCGAAAACAGTCCTCAGGGGCATTGTCAGGAGAAAGAATGGCAAAGGAAGAAGTGCTCGAATTTCCGGGCGTCGTACTCGAATTGCTTCCCAACGCGACGTTCCGCGTGAAGCTTGAGAACGATCATGAGATTATCGCTCACACCGCAGGGCGCATGCGCAAGAACCGCATTCGCGTGCTGGCGGGCGACAAGGTGCTCGTTGAAATGACGCCTTACGACCTCACCAAGGGCCGCATCACCTATCGTTTCAAGTAATCGGGTCCGGTGAGAGCAGTGTCCAGACGCCCCGAACTCATTCTCGCCTCGGCGTCTCCGCGCCGGCTCGCACTGCTCAATCAGATCGGGATCGAGCCCGATCACCTGATTCCCGCTCATGTGGACGAAACGCCGGAAAAGGGCGAACTGCCCCGTCGGCTGGCGCAGCGCCTCGCTCATGCCAAGGCCACCGAAGTGCGCCGCAAGGCTCGGCAGGCCGGGCTGGGCGGCGACGCGGTGATTATTGCCGCCGATACAGTGGTGGCGGTGGGGCGGCGCATCTTGCCCAAGGCTGAAACCATGGACGAGGCAGCAGCATGCCTGCGGCTGCTTTCGGGCCGCGCCCATCGGGTGTTTACAGGGCTGTGCGTGATGTCAGCTTCCGGGCAGGCGCGCGAGCGGGTTGCCGATACCCGCATCCGCTTCAAGCGCCTGTCCAACAAGGAAATCGAAGCCTATCTGGCCAGCGGCGAATGGAACGGCAAGGCAGGGGGCTATGCGATTCAGGGAATCGCCGGGGCATTTGCGGTCAAGATGAGTGGCTCCTACAGCGCCGTGGTCGGGTTGCCGCTGTTTGAAACAGTGAGCCTGCTGGCGGGCGAAGGGTATCCGGTCCACTTCAACTGGCTCAATCCGGCGTCCCTGTCGGGAGTGTAGCATGGCAACCAACGTAACCCGCCTGCGTCCGTCCAAGCCCTGTCCGATCTGCGGCAAGCCCTCTGTGCAGCAGTTTCATCCGTTCTGTTCGGCCCGGTGCGCCGATGTCGATCTCAACCGCTGGCTGACGGGTAGTTATGTGATTCCCGGTGGCCGGAGTGATGGGGAGACGGATGAGGGTGGCCAAACCGGCGGCGAGGACGACGAGTAAGCGCCTGCAACATCTGTTGTTTTCGGCGCTTCGCCAGAGTTCGGCGACAAAAGTGTGATCCTCGTGGAAAATTGTTGCGCAGGTGCTGGACAGCCCCGATGGGACTGCCTATAAACCGGCCACCAACACAGCGAGCCGGTCCGGCTTCGACCCAGGATGCCCGGGTAGCTCAGTTGGTAGAGCAGCGGATTGAAAATCCGCGTGTCGGCGGTTCAATTCCGTCCCCGGGCACCACCTTCTAATTCCCGCACTGAAATCATTGAGCTTTTTCGAGTTTTCGTCTAACGCTTGCGACAGCAGGGACATTCTTAGACACTTTTGTTCACGGCCCGTCCCGTTGACTTTTGGGATTTAGGAATGCGTTCCAGCGCCTAGACCAGCTTGCTCGCACTGGCAGCGAGTCGTTTCTGATTGGCGGCGCGGGTGTAGCGCTCAACCTCTTTCAGCGTCCTGTGGCCCGTAATGGCCATGATTTCGTGCACAGACGCCCCAGCATCGGCCAAGCGGGTTGCCGCGGCCTTGCGTAGCCCGTGAGCCCTTCCTGGCACCCCGGCCTCTACACAGCGGTCCCTGAACCAGTTGCCAAAGCCGTTGAACGAGAACGGCTTGCCGAACTCAGTCACGAGATAGACCATATCCCCCAGCGGGCTCGCATCGAGCACTCGGCGCAGCTCAGGCCGAATCGGAATCTCCAGATGGACGGGCTTGGTGTCTTGGTTCTTTTGCTGTGTGAAGCGAAGCCAGCCGCCCCGCTCATGCTGCCTGCCCATCAACACGACGTCAGCCCGGCGCTGCCCGGTATATAGCAATAGAGCAAGGGCCAAGTGAGCCTTGGTGCCAATGGGGTGGTGTTTCTCGAATCGCTCAACCTCCTCGATCGTCCACGTGTGATGCCCGTCGGGGTTGTTGCTCTTCATGTACTGGACGTCTCGTGCCGGATTAGTCTGCGAATAGCCGACCTCCGGAAGCGTGGCCCAATTAAACACAGCCCGGATTGCCTTGATGCGGCCGTTTGCAGCTTCGGGCGCCCCCTTCTTTCCGTCACGGAGCATTGCAACAGTTTTTGGTGCGAAGCGAGAAAGCGGCATGTCCCGAAATGGCTTCTTTCCGCCCGGGGGGATTTCGTCCATGCAGGCAGTCAGAATTCCTCGTCGAACATAGCGTGTGCGCTTGCCAAGATCAGTGAATTTGGAGGACGCCATATACTGCTGGCATAGCCACCCGAATGTGCCGTCAATGGGGGTCTGTGGAGATTTGTCGACGGGCCGCTCACCGGCGCACAGCCGTCGGTAGTTTTCTTCCCATTCTGGCGTGCCGGGGGTGCCGTGCATCCGCACGTCCTTTTTCCCCTTCTGGCGGAAATAGACGTACCACTTTCCGCTGCCTTTCGGCACCTCGTACTCGACGACGTGTCGGGGCAGGCGAGGCCTCTTCCTATTTCCTAGCAGTAGGCGGCCCATTCATCTTGCTCCTCGGAACCATCCTCGTCACCCGGCAGGGCAGCGAAGTATCGCTCGATCTTGACCCGATCCCAAACCCGTCGTCCGTCGATTTTCTTCGGTCGAGGCATTCGGCCATCCGCCACGAGCTGGTCGAACTTGCTCGGGCTAATATCGATGTAGGCAGCGGCAGTTTCGCGCGAAAGACCGATCGGTGGCAGGGACCGTGGTAGGACGCTTTGACGTCCGTTATCATTCGCCGGCCCGCTCACCCATTGCGGCACCGGCTCAGGGCGTGTGTAGCGGGTCACGCCGCCACCCTCCGCTCACCATTGTCATTTGCGGCCAGTTGCGCAGCAACCCGCCGCAGTTCTGCGGCCTGAGCCAGTCGGCGCTGCTTGTCCGGACCCTTGGCGCGCCGTTGGTTCCAATCGGCGGTTGCGGCGAGTGACCCGGCAGAAATGCCTGCGGCAAGGGCGCGGTCGGCGGTGATAACCGGGTAGGTGAAGGCGGTCGGCAAATGCGAAATAGCCATTTGAATTTCTCCTCGTGGTAGGTGGTGGCTGGTGAGGCCGGGTGGTGGTACAGGCTGCCCGATTGCGCGCTAGGGCGCGGCAAGCGGGGCGGTTAGAGGGCAGCCAAAGCCACCCAAATCATTTCGCCGTCAAAGCGCAGCGGCCAGCAGAGCGCCAGCGTTGCAGCTGCGGCGAGCAAGCCCCATGGCAGGGCGCGCAGGAATTGTCGGTCGTGTTCGGATAGGGTGGGGCGCCAGTGGCCGGACCGCAGGGCGAGCGTGGTCATAACCGGCCCTCGGCTTTGTTGAGCGCGTCGCAAATCTGCTGGTCCAACCCAAGTGGCAAGAACTCTTGGCACTGTGCTTTGACCTGCCTTAGCGCTTCCAGCATTTCAGGAGCGGCGGCCATTTTTGCAGCCACTGCGTTGGCGTCGGCCGGGTTCTCGGTCATTACCAACGTGGCTATCGTCCTGCCGTTCGGGCCAACAATCTCGGCTGGCTTGTCCCCCCACCAGTCACCAACCTGCGGCACCATCGTCCAGTTGAACACACTCATTCCCCGTCTCCCACCAGCTCCAGCATCGCTGCCCGCCGGTCAGCCCTGCGGGCCCACTTCTTCGGCTTCGGGCGGCCGTGCTTCTTGGCCTTGTGGTCGGGGCGGCACATCGGCTCGACGCTCGATGCAAATACGCGGCCGAATGGGTCCGGCCGCGCCTCCTCGATTGTCCGTTCGTTATCCCCTGCGAAGGCGCGAGCCAGGACAAGCCCAGACACGCAGCTCGCGCCATCAGGTCTTCTGACGGGAATCGTGGTGCTGGTAATGCCGTTCGTCATGATTTTCTCCTCTGGTAGCGCTACGGGGGTGGTAATCCCGTTGCATGAGGAGAGAATGCGGCAGGCTTATGCGAAAGTCAACTATTAAATGCGATTATCGCAAGTTGCTTGCGTCCAGACGGCTAGTCCACTGTGAATCGCGCGACATAGCGGCCGATAATATGAACCTCGTCGGCGTTCACTTCGTACGTGGAGTAATCTTTGTTGGCTGGGATCAGGCGGAGCTTGAGGGGGTCAGTGCCGCGCACGACCTCGACCTGTTTGATGGTCTGCCCGCCATCTTCGTAAAGCGCGAAAACCCCCGGCATGTTAGGATTGCGGCGTGACTGGTCAATCATGACCATGTCCCCATCCTTAATCAGCGGGTGCATCGAGTTACCCTCGCACTCGACCATGTGGAGATTCTTCACGGAAGTCCGGACGCGCCGCTGAAGGACGGACGAGGGTATGTGCCACGTGCCTAATACTGCCACGGCTGCAGTATTTTCTCCGTTTCCAAGGTCAATCGTTAGGGTTTCCACGTCATCGCGTGAGCCCAGGCCAATGCTGCCGTCGATCTGCGGGATGCCGTTATCCGGGATGTTAAAGCGCATCTCGGGCGTGATGGCGGCCGGCAGCGCTAATGGCTCCGTTGCCTCGTATTCCAGATGAAGGGGCCGGATTTCACCTGCCAGCTCTCGGGCGGGCAGTTCACGACTCAGGAATATGGCGGCACGAATCATCTCCACGGCAGTCATTGACCGCTTCCTTTTGATGATCTTGCTGACCTGGTCCTGCGAAATACCGATTGCCTCAGCCAGATCGCTCTGGGTGATGTCGGCAACCTTGATGCCGGTTTCCAGCCATTTCGCTATGATTTCGCGTTCCATAAGTGCTTATCGCATAGCTGAAATGCGATTGTCACTCGCGAAGATCGCATAAAAGTATTGACAATTTTATGCGATTCGCGCATATTGCTCGTTGTCAGCAGTCACGCCAACCAAAAATACGCCCTGCGGGGAGCCGTAGCTCGGTACCACCCGCTTAGCCCCACAGGGCGCATGCGTACTCACAGCGGCGAGAAGTAGGCCAAACGGCGAACCACAACCAAAGCTTTCCGGCGTCCCGGCTACCAACCGGGCGCCTACCATTTAGAGGAGTAGGCCCATGAATTCAACGGATACAGCGAGACGCCCCAGCGGTAAGCGCCCAACCACCACAGTGCGTCGGTTGATCGAAACCGGCTGCAACACGACGCTGCGCTACATCGACATCAAGCTGCCGCGCATTTCCATCCAGCAGGCAGCGGCATGACCGGGATGCAGCAGGCAGTGGCGACCCAGCCCGCCGCAAAGCAATACGATTACGGCCTCGGCGAAACCGTCGAGGTGACCCTGCGCGGCACGATCGTCGAGCGCAAGGACGGGCCCACCGGCGACCATTACTGGGTCGAGCAGGTGCTGCCTGACGGGCGGAAGGTCCGTCAGTGGTTCAAGTCCCACGACGTCTATCCAGTTGAGGTGGCGGCATGACCGGCCCGGCGGACCAAGACGACGGCTTCTACATCGGCGACTGCGTTCGGATTTTGGGTTCGGCCATTGTTGGCTTTATCACGGGCTGGGCCGTCCATATGCGCAAGGAAGCCACCTACTGGGTCGAATACATCGACGGCACAGGCTCGCCGCAAGAGCGCGAGTGGTCCGAGTCCCAGCTTTCATTGGTCGAGCGGCACGATGACGCCGACGCGGAAGAAGCCGAAGTGACCGGAGTGGTCGTGCCGTTCCCGGTCGCGAACTAGCCGCTCGGCGGCGAACAAATAGGCGGCCACCAACCGCCGACTTACCATGAGGAGAAAATCAGATGGCCGGTAAATACGGTATTGGCGCACGTGTGCGCGACGAAGACGGTGACGTCGGAACGATTGTCGGGAAGAGAAAGGGCGAGCGGCAGGTTCGGTACGCCGGATGCATCGGCGACAGTACGTGGTTGAGCGGTGTTAAGGTCTGGTGGGCCAAGCGCAGCCTGACTGTTCTTGACGCCGCCAACGACGACACCCCTGCACGTGCCGAGCAGGAGCAGGGTGGCCAGCAGAGCACCGAGGTCAAGTTCAAGGTTGGGGATCGGGTTCGGTGGAAGGGCAAGGATAGCCATTACTACCGGCGTGACGGTGAGTACGAAATTGTCGGCGGCGGCGGCGAGCGCATGTTCCACTTGACCGACGAGGCAGGCAACCGGGAGCACAACTGGTCGCTCCGTGGACTACTGGAAAACTTTGAACCCCTGCCAACTGCCGCGCAAGCGCAAGGGGCAGACGCGCTGCAAATCCAAGTCGGGCGTTATTACCGCACGCGCGACGGGCGGAAGGTCGGGCCTGTGCGTCGTGGACGTGGTGGCGGGGCTTTCTTTTGGCGCTCTGACGGCAATAACCACGACTTCGTTGAGGCGTGGCACGAGGACGGCAGTTTTTGGCCGGTGGGCAGCCCCAATCGAAACGAAATGACGGCGGGATACGACCTCGTCGCCGAATGGCCGTCCGAGGATGAAGACCCCGTTGCGCTTGGTCCCGCAACAGCAACGCCTGCAGAGCCGAAGTTCAAAGTGGGTGATCGAGTGCGGGTGAAGGAAGACGACAGGGAGTTCGTCGTCGCAACCCGCAACGCTAAGGGTGTCATGTCACTTCGCAGCTGCTCCGGCCATGTAGGCTTCGAATGGTGGCGAGACGACGAATTGTTGCTGGTCGATTCCACCATCCGCCCCGGGCAGTTCGCGACTCTGCGCGTGAAGGTGACCGGCATTCACCCTCATGGCACGCACGCCAACGTCAACATTCCTGGCCTGCGTAACCCCAGCCACGGCGTTCCTCTGTCGGCCCTCACCGCCGCCTGAGCCATGAACTTTTGTCATCCGTATGACCAGCGGCTTCACCCGCCGCTGCGGGCGCTGCGCACCGCGCTTTTCGCGGCCGTCGTGACCCTCACCCTGCTGCTACCCGCAGCATGGGTGCTCCAAGCAATCGGGGCGTTGAGATGATGGAAATCATGCTGCTCGCCGCCCTGTGTCTGTTGCTCTGGCAGGCCTGCAATTGGCCGCCGTATGCGTGAAAATGAGGAGAAAACCTATGAGTGCAGCAGGAGTTGTTGGCGCGGTTGCAAGCGTCATTCTCGTAATCGGCGGCGTCGTTGGGTGCGCTGCCTACTATCCGCAATACGACATCTACGTGAAAGAGTCGGCGGGCCGCGCTCAGCTTGCCGAGGTTGAAAGCAACCGACGCATTCGGGTTCTGGAGGCGCAAGCTGCACTGGATGCTGCCGATCTCACCAGTCAGGCTGAAGTCGCCCGCTCGCGTGGCGTGGCCGAGGCCAACGCCATCATTGCCGATAGCCTCGGCGGCGCGGAAGGCTACCTGCGCTGGCGCTATATCGAAATGCTGGAAAACACCAGTCAGGGCGGCCGCAACGTTATTTACGTTCCGACCGAGGCGAACCTGCCAATCCTTGAGGCCGGACAGCGCCAGTCGCTCAACTAGCCTGCCGCCCGCCTAGCCACCACAACTGCCCGCTCTGCCTACCCAGCAGGGCGGGATACCAAGAGGAGAAATGCGAATGGCTTTGTCTTTGGCTAGCCTCACCACCACCAGATCCAACAACCCGCCGCGCACCGTGATTTACGGCGTCGACGGCGTGGGCAAAACCAGCCTGGCCGCCGAGTTCCCCGGGCCGGTGATCTACCTGCCGACGGAAGGCGAGACGCCGCCCAGCGACGTAGAGCTGACCACGCCGGGCGTTGTGGAATCCTTCCACGGGCTGCTCGACATCTTCGGCGAGCTGCTGACCGAGGAGCATGACTTCCGCACAGTCGTTGTCGACAGCTTGGACGGGTTGGAGCCCTTAATCTGGAAGGCAACATGCGCTCGCCTCGGCGTGGAGTCGATTGAGGCCGTTGGGTATGGTCGCGGGTACATCGAGGCTGATGCAGAATGGACCGAGTACCTGCAGGCCGTTTCTGCGCTTTCGCGGGCTGGAATCTATGTGGTCCAGCTCGCGCACCCCGAGATTATTAGGTTCGATAGCCCGACCTCGGATCCCTATTCCCGCTACACGATCAAGTTGCACAGGCGGGCGAATGCTCTCGTGCGGGAGCAGGCGGACATCGTCGCGTTCGTCAACTACCGCATTTCCTTGAAAGAGAAAGAGGTCGGCTTCAACAAGAAGGTCTCCCGCGCCGAGGGTGGCAATGAGCGGCTTGTTCACCTCAACGAGAAACCCGGCTTTGTAGCGAAGAATCGCCACTCCATGCCCGATAGCATTCCATTTAAAAAAGGGCAGGGCTTTGCGGAACTGGCGAAGTTCTTGCCGGGCGGCGAGAGAGTAGCGGCATAGTCGTGGCAGCCGAAAACGGCCAGCGGCTTCCTCGATCACGCGCGGAAGCCAAGGCGCAGGGGTCCAAGCACTATTTCACAGGAAGGCCCTGCAAGAACGGACACATCGACAAGCGCAACACACATCAGGGCGGGTGTCATGCTTGCTTTCGAATGAGAGCCAAGAAACGTCGCGAAGAAAAGCCGGATGAGGTTCGAGAGACGAGGCGCCTGTATCGCCTGAAAAACATTGAGAAAGAAAGGGAGAGGGACCGCGAAAGATCGCGGGCGCGATATGCCGAAGACCCTGACTTTCACCGCGCATACAACAAGGCATGGCGAGAAGCGAATGCCGAATCCGAGCGGGAGAGGGGTAAAGCAAAGTACCGGCGCGCAATGGAGGAAGACCCAGAGCGCGTTAGGGAGTCTGGCAGAAGGCGGGATGAGCGTAGGCGCTCTACTCCAAAGGGTCGACTTGAGAACTCCATTTCTGTTGGCGTGCACCGCGGGATTACGAAAGGCGCAAAAGCATCACGGCGGACATTCGATATTCTTGGATACAGCGTCGATGAACTAATGGCCCATCTGGAAAAGCTATTTCAGCCTGGGATGTCTTGGGAGAACTACGGGCGCGGTGGCTGGCATATCGACCACAAAGTACCTTTGTCGGCCCACAATTATAACTGTCCAGATGACTTGGACTTCAAGCGTGCATGGTCGCTCTCGAACCTCCAGCCTCTATGGGAGGCCGAAAACATGACCAAGGGCGCGACAACCACCGGGGAGTTCCAGCCCTCACTGGCCTTCGGCGCAGCGAACGACAACGACAAAGCCGATGATGAGGCGGCGTGACCGCCTCTCACATCACCACCACCACACCACCACAACATAGGAGTTTTGCATGGCCAGACTTGGTCAGCGTTTCGACGCGACTCAACATGACACCGAGCAGCGGCCCGACTACGAGGAACTGCCCAACGGCATCTATCGCCTCGAAGTCACCGAAGCGGACGTCGCCCCCACGAAGGCAGGCAACGGGACGATCCTCAAGACCGTCAACAAAGTGCTTGAGCCCGAGGAATATGAGGGTCGGCTGATCTTCAACAATTACAACCTGGAAAACGCGAATCCCACTGCCCAAGAGATTGGACAGCGCCAATTTGCGAGCCTCTGCCGCGCCCTTGAACTCGACGGCGTCGAGGACACCGATGAACTTCTGTTCAAGGGCTTCACGGTGAAAATCGGCTTGGGCAAGCCGTCGAAGGACGGCCAGTACCCCGCCCGTGCCGAGATCAAGGCCTACTACTTCCCGGACCAAGGCAACGTGCCCGTCCCCGCAATCGACGCCAACCAGCCCGCACGCCCGGCGAACGATAACCAGCGAGCAGCGGCCAACGACAACGCCCGGCCTGCCGCGCAAGCGCAGGCAGGTGGGACCAAAAAGCGCCCTTGGGGGTAAGCAGTACGCACACGGCCTAGCACCAGCCGGGGCGGCCACCAATCGCCCCGGCCTACCACCAGAGGAGAAAATCAGATGGCACTCAGAGTAGAGAAGGCCCACCTAGTCGCTGCGCTCACGCAGGCGACCAAAGCGGTGGAAACACGCAACACCGTTCCGATTTTGGCGAACGTTCTTTTGAGCGCTGACGCCAGCAAACTGACGGTCCGCGCCACAGATACAGACGTTGAAATCACCACTTCGGTTCCAGCCGACGGCGCACTCGACACCACAACCGCACCAGCGCGCACGCTGCTCGATATCGCCAAGCGGATGCCCAATGGCGCCGAAATCTCGCTGGCGCTGGACGGTGGCATTCTGACCGTTTCCCATGGCCGCAGCCGGTTCAAGGTTGCCACGCTGCCGGTTGAAGACTTCCCGACCATGACCCAGCCGGCGTACCCGGTGGGCCTAGCCATAGACTTGGCCGCGCTGCTCGCGCCGGTCGCTTTTGCCATGTCGACCGAAGAGACGCGCTTCTATCTCAACGGCGTGTACCTGCACTCTGTCCACGGCCGGCTGCGCGCGGTGGCGACCGACGGACACCGGCTGGCGGCAGTGTATGGGCCTGACCTTGACCTGCCCGAGGGCATCATCATTCCGCGCAAGACGGTCGGCATGATCCCGTCGGGCGAAATTGAGGTCGATATCGGGCCGGGCCGCATCCGGTTCACCGCTGGCGATACGGTGATTGTATCCAAGCTGGTCGAAGGTACGTTCCCCGATTACGAGCGTGTCATCCCCAAGAACAACGACCGGCCGGTGACACTGGACCGTGCCCTTATGTCGGCTGCCGTCGAGCGGGTCGGTGTGTTCGCCAGCGAGCGGGGAGGCAAGGCCGTGAAGCTCGAAGTCGCTCCGGGCGGCGTGACGTTTACTGTCAACGGTGAGGGCGGGCAGGCGAGTGACGAACTGGCTGCCGACTACACCGGTGAGCCTTTCGATATTGGCTACAACGCCAGCTATCTCACCGAAATGCTGCGCTCCGTCGAGGGCGGCAAGGTGACGTTTGAAATCAGCGATAGCAGCAGCCCGGCGAGGATTGTCGGCGCGAACGATAACTGGTGCGGCGTCCTGATGCCGATGAGGGTGTAGGGGGCGAGAGATGGGATACGTACGCGTAGAAATCGACACCGACGACGTGCTGGATGAATTGAGCGACGGCGAGTTGCTTGCAGAGGTACGGGCTCGCAAAATTGGGCTCCCCGATGACGCCCAGACCGCCGTCCGCACCGCCATCGCGCAGATACGGCGCGGCGATTTGGCCGATGCTGTGACCACGCTGGAACGTGAGTTCTTTCCGAAGTGGGCGTCGGTGTTTGAAAGCCGTGCTGCCTATGAGGCGGCGACCAACCCGCATGTGCAGCCGCTCAAGGGGCAGGGGCCTATGGGCGACTATTTCGCCAAGGCACTGGGTGCCAGCATCGCTGCGGCGGGTATGGCGAGTGAAGCGGGGTGCGGGAGGGGCGAGCCTGTTGGGGAGGCGGAGTGATGGCTAAGCACAAGTGTGAAAATAGGTTCGGCGGTGATGGCGCTCGTGGCGGTTCGTTCTTTGAGATCGAAAGCCCGAACTACGAGCATGGAACCGCAACACTTCGCGTCGGCCATTCGTGCATCATCGTGCACGATGCTGAAATTCCGATCACATGGCTTGCCGAATTGGTCGCCATAGCAACGGAGCACAAGGAAGGCATCGCGGGATTTCTCAAAGAGCACCAGTGGAGCGGCGAGAGCTATGCGCTTATGTGCGATCCGGGAGGAGTATGATGAAAACCAAGCAGGAACGCATCCGCGAACTGCGGGAGGCGGGCAAGGGGCTTCTGGAAGCCAAGCGCATCGTCGAGGACCAAGACTTGAACCGCGAAATTCTCGAGGCCCAGAACGTCGAAGACCTCAAGGGTATTCTGTGGTCGTTGGTGGCTCGCCAATAATGGCCCCGCTTCCCCGCCCCCAAGCCAGCACCGTCTCGGCCATCTACCGCGCGTATGAAGCGGCGAACGAGCACTATGACTCGCTCGGCATCTCGGTCGGCGAAATCGGCAACGAATGCGACCGCGCCCTTTGGTACAATCTGCGGTGGGCGAGCCAGCCCGAAGCCATCACGGGCCGCACGCTGTCGATCTTCCGCACCGGTGACCGGTGGGAGGAGGTGCTGGTTGACGATCTGGAGCGCATCGGCGTCGAAGTCTGGGGGCAGCAGGACCGCATCCGGCTCGCCGGTGGCCATATCCGCGGTAAATGCGACGGCAAGGCTATCGGCCTGCCCGAGGCCCCGAAGACCGAACACCTGTGCGAGTTCAAGTCCAGCAACGACGCGGGCTTCAAACAGATCGTGAAGCATGGGTGCAAGAAAGCAAAGCCCTTGCACTTTGGGCAAGTCCAGATCGGGATGCATGCTTTTGGGCTGACCCGCGCGCTTTACCTGGTGGTGAACAAAAACGACGACAGCCGGTACGCGGAGCGCATCGAGTACGACGCCGAATACTGCTTGCGAGCCATCGCCAAAGTCGAGCGGCTGATGCGGCTGCACGAGCCGCCCAGCCGGATAAGTGACAACCCCGAGTTCTTCGGCTGCCGGTTCTGCCGTCACAAAGCGGTTTGCCATGAAGGAGCGTTCCCGCGTGTCAGTTGTCGGAGTTGTTTGCATAGCACGCCGGAAATGGGCGGCGATGCTCATTGGTCGTGTGCGCGCTGGTCAAAGCCATTGTCGGTGGATGAACAGCGGCGGGCGTGTGGTGCTCATTTATTTCTCCCGGGGATGGTGCCGGGGGAGATGCTGGAAGCGGACGAGGAGGCGGAGACGGTTCGGTATAGGCTTAGGAATGGCGAGACGTGGGTGGATGGTCAGACGCACATTTCTTCCAAGTGATCTAGTTCCGATTTTGCAGCGACCATAAGGCGTTTAGCTTCTGCCTTCATCAAGCCGAATTGAGACTGCAGTGACAATTTTTGGCTGCCTTCACCGGCCACATATACTTCAATTTCCTTTCCATTATTGAAGTGGTCAATAGAGAGTTGCAGTTTCTCAAGTTGGTACTTTATAGGGGCGTGCAGGTAAGGTTCGTAATCTGAAAGTAGTTTGGCGGGGTTAGAGAGAATCATTGGCTTTCCGTCATTCTTATAAACACCGTTAGTGACCGCGAATCTCCATTCGTAGTCGAGTAGGCTCTTTCCAAGTTGAAAAGCGTAATTATTTGCGCGCTGCTCATGACGAAGAGTGAATTTCTTATTTGATGAGTGATGCTTGCGCTGAAGTTCGATTTGTCGAGAAATCATTATAACACTTGCCACGGCAGCCCCGGTTGCAAGCGCTCCTGCTATTAATGTTTGAAAACGCTCCACGAAAGAAAACGCGACGATCAGTGGAGTTAGGCTCGATGAATTCGCGCCGACGGCAATACCACTGCCTACCAACATAAGCGCGGCCAAAACGAACGCTAAAGCGAAAACCACTAGACGCAGCGACATCACCCCCCCCCGACCACCCAAGCTTCCCGGCTGCCACCAACAGCCGAGAATACCAAGAGGAGTAGATATGACAACGCCCTCAGTGCGCCCCGCATCATTCGACCGCCTATTGCTCGACCACATGGACGCGCTGCGGCGCCGCGTGTGGCGATTGACCCGCCATGGCGCCGAGGAGGTGGTCGCTGACACAGTTGAACTGGCGCTCCGCCGGTGGGCGAACTTCGACCCCGAGAAAGGCACGTTTTATCGCTGGCTGGTTTGGCAGGCGCGCGACGCTGCACGCAACTATCGCAAGGTCACGGAGAAGGTATGGGAGATGGAGCAGCAAGAAGAACTGCCATCGGGCAGGGTCGAGCCGGCGCAGCCTGACCACGCGCAGCTTTCAGCGGTGTTAGCTCACCTGTCCGGCGTCAAGGACGGCGATGTGCTGCTGCGGCGGGCCATGGGCGACACGCACCAGGAGATTGCAAACGATCGGGGCGTCTCGCGTTCGCGGATCCAGCAGCTTGAAAAGGAAGCGCGAGGGAAGCTGGTGCGGAGGGCGGCGTGATGGGGGCGAAGGAGACGAGGCACTGGACAGAGATATACGGACCGCATCCAGCCACAGCAGCTGACGCCAAAAGGCTCGGAACTCGATACTACTTGAATTGGCGCCCGTGCAATCGCGGGCACGTTAGCGTCAGATACTACCACGGAGGCTGCGTGGCTTGCCACGCGGAGCACCGCGAATCCAACCGAGAAAAGAACCGCGCCGCATCTAAGAAGTGGCGGGAAGAAAATCCAGACAAGTGCAAACAGTATCACGACGAGGCCCGCGAGAGGGGCTACCACAAAGAGTATTACGCAAGAACCCGCGAGAGGCAGATCGCGAGCGCGATGGAGTGGAACGCAAATAATCCTGAAAAGCACGCACAATCTGTTCGCAAGTATCACGAGACACACAGGGATGAACTGCTCGAGAAAGCCCGTGAACGATACAGAGAAAACCGCGAGGAAATTCTGGAGAAAGACAGGGCCTATCGTCGTGAAAACCGGGAGAAACTTCGAGAAAGCACGCGGCGGTGGAGGGAGGAAAATCCAGAGCAAGCGCGCATAACTGATCGAAACAATAAACTAAGGCGGCGCGGAGCGGTGGGAAGTCATACGCTTGCAGACATTGATCGACTTCGGGCTTTGCAGCGCCATCGGTGCGCAGAATGTGGCACTGATACGCGCAGTGCCGGGTATCATGTAGATCATGTCGTTCCGCTTGCCCTTGGCGGCACAAATTGGCCGAACAACCTCCAGATTTTGTGCCCCAAATGCAACCTGGAGAAGCACGCAACTGATCCAATTAAATTTGCGCAAAGGAAAGGAAGGTTGCTGTGACTCTCGTTCTCCGCCCCTATCAGGAAGAAGCAGTCCAGGCGGTGTTCGACTACTGGGCGTCCGAGCCCGGGAACCCGCTCGTGGACCTGGCCACGGGGCTTGGCAAGAGCGCGGTGCTATCTGAGATCATCAAGCGGCTGCTTTCCGGCTGGCCGGACATGCGTGTTCTTGTCGTCACGCATGTGGCCGAACTGATCGAGCAGAGCTATCTGGAGTTGCTCGGCATGTGGCCGTTCGCGCCGGCGGGTATCTATTCCGCGGGCCTGGGGCGGCGTGATCGTCACGCACAGGTCTTGTTCTGCGGTATCCAGACTGTTTGGGACAAGGTCGGGGCCCTTACGGCCAATGGCGCGTTCGACGTCATGTTGGTGGACGAGGCGCACCTAATTCCGGCCAAGACAGAGACCATGTACGGCCAGTTTATCAAAGGGCTGCGCGAACAAAACCCGGACATGAAGCTGTTGGGGCTTACGGCGACGCCATTCCGCTTGGATAGCGGCAGGCTAGACGAAGGCGAAGACCGGCTGTTCGATAAGGTTGTATACGAATACGGCATCGGCCCCGGCGTGCGCGACGGCTATCTTGCCCCGCTGTCCAGCAAGCCAACTGCGACGGGCTTTGACATGGCCGGCGTGGGGCGGCTGGGAGGCGACTACAAGCAGGGCGCCATGCAGCGCGCAGTGGACCGCGAGGAGGTTACGGCAGCGGCGGTGGACGAAATCGTCGCTAAGGGCACCGACCGAAAGTCCTGGCTTATCTTCGGGGCAGGCGTCGACCACGCGCTGCATATCCGCGACGAAATCCGCAAGCGGGGTGTGTCGTGCGAGACGATAACCGGAACAACGCCGCCCGAGGAACGCAGGCGCATCATCGAGGATTTCAAGGCTTATCGACTGCGGGCGATCACCAACAATTCAGTGTTGACGACGGGCTTCAATCATAAGGGTGTCGACCTAATCGCATTCATGAGGCCCACTTTGTCAGCCGCTTTGTATTTGCAAATGGCTGGGCGCGGGGTGCGCGTACTGTATGCGCCGGGAATGCCGCTGGAAACCACCGAGCAGCGACTGGAGGCTATTGCGGCTGGCCCAAAGCCAAACTGCCTTGTGCTCGATTTCGCTGGGCTGGTCGAGAAGCACGGCCCAGTGGATATGGTCGAGCCTAAGAAGCCCGGCAAGGGTGACGGGGACGCGCCTGTAAAAATCTGCCCGACCTGCGAGGAAATCCTGCATGCATCGGTGCGTGTGTGCACCTGCTGCGGTTACGAATTTCCGCCAAGCGAGGAGCCTAAGCATGCCGCCCGCGCCTCCGACGCCCCAATCCTCTCCACCACCGAGCCCGTATGGCGCGGAGTGACCGGGCGGACGTTCCGAAAGCACGCCGGAAAGGCAGGCCCGTGTGTGCGCATTGACTACCAGCTTGGGCTAACCGTTCAGAAGGATTTCGTCGGCCCGGAGGGTGCCGGTTTTTTCAAGCAAAAGTCTGACCGGTTTTGGCGCACTCACGGCGGGGATCTCCCATTTCCGTTGACGGTCGACGAGTTTCTGGACCGGGCCGACGAGCTCGTAATCACCACGGAGATCAGCGTCGTAAAAAAAGGGAAGTTTTGGAACGTTGAGTATTGGCGCGCGGGCGCGTCGCCAAGCAATGACGCAATACGCGAGCCAGCAAACGACAACGAGCGCGAGCGGCTTTCCGCGCTGGTCGCAGGGGAGGACTTCATCCCGTTCTGACAGACCGTGCTAAACGGCCGGTTGCATCGCAACTAACCACCACCACACTCGCCGCACTACCAATGCGGTGGGTTACCACAGAGGAGAAAAGCAAATGAGCGCAACCAACCCTGCGCGCCAAGGGCAGCTAGTTCTGAAAGACGCTGACCTGCGCGACTACCTCGCGCTGACCGCTTCTGACGACGAGCTCTTTCGTTTTCGAGATTTTCAAGTACCGCCAATCGGCGGGCCTAGGCGTGCAAAATATACCATCGAGCAGGCACGGTATCGTTTTGCCGACGCCATGCTCGCCGCCCGCGCATCTTAAACAAACCGCATAACCACCAACTATGCGCCACCAAGAGGAGAAAAACATGACGGCAAAAACAAACACCACACCAACGGCACCAGCCAATGACAACGCATTCCTCGCCCGCGACGTGCAGGAGTTCACCCTGCACCTTGAGGCGGTTCAGCGTGACTTCCCGGAACTAGCCGACGATTCTGACCTCGCCGCCGACACGTTCGAAGGCATGGGGTTCAACGACTTGTTGGCCCGGCTCTTGGGTGGCGCCCAAGACGCCAAGCACTTCAGCGCCGCGATTGCTGACCGTATAGGTGAACTGCGGCAGCGGCAGGAGCGGTTCAGCCGTAAGCAGGACGCCATGCGGGCTTTGATGTTCCGGCTGATGACCGCGGCGGGGCAGCAGCGCGTGCAGTTGCCGGAAGGCACGTTGTCCGTGTCAAAAGGGCGGGACTCCGTGCTGATCACCGACGAAACCCGGTTGCCGAAGTGGGCGATGCGGGTAGTGAAAAGCCCCGACAAGACCGCTATCGGCGAGCGCCTGAAGGCAGGCAAGAAGGTGGCCGGCGCCGAGATGAAGCCGGGCGAGCCTGGCCTGACGGTGCGGGTGGCTTAGGCCTTTGGATAGGTGGCTTGTGCGGCGTCGAAAGCAGCGATGAATTTGGCCGCTTCTTCAATGTCGCACAGCCACACGCCTTCCTCGTAGGGGTTCCGGCCCCCGAAGCCGAAACGTTCGGCGATTGCCGGATTGAAGCCATAGCTAGTTTTCTCGTCGGGATCGCGTCCCTTCGACTTGCTTATCGCGCGCGCAACAAACTCGATGCGCTCGACATCGTACGTCATGTGTTGGTCTCCATGCAGGTCAGCACCATAGCATACACACCACAGCCGGCCACCAACCGGCTGTGGATTACCAGGAGAAGTAGATATGAACCCGCTACCCAGCGGCCCATTTGGTGCCGTGCTCGCGGACCCGCCGTGGGGATTCACGACCTACAGCAAGAAGAACCTCGCCCCGGCGCGCGGTGTCCAGCCCTATGATGTCATGTCGCTGACCGACATCAAGGCGCTGCCAGTCGGCGACGTCGCGTCCGAAGATTGCCTGCTGTTCATGTGGACTGTTTCCCACCTGCAGGCCGCTGCCATCGACGTCGGCCGAACTTGGGGCTTCGAGCCTGTGTCAATCGCCTTTGTCTGGGATAAGGGGCGCATGGGCATGGGCTACTGGACCCGGCAGGAAGTGGAAATCTGCCACCTGTTCAAACGCGGCAAGCCTCGGCGGCTTAGCAAGGGCGTGCGCTCCGTAATTCGCGCTCCTCGCCGCGAACATTCCCGCAAGCCCGACGAGCAATATCAGCGCATCGAGGCGCTAGTCGCTGGGCCGTATCTGGAGCTGTTCGCCCGGCAGGCCCGGCCCGGTTGGGCGGCGTGGGGGAATGAGGTCGGGAAATTTCCAGCTGCGGCGAATGATAATTTGTTCGGGAGGGATGCGGCATGACTGAATTAATCAGCCTTCCGTTGCCCGTTCGCAATTTACTTGGGTCTGGGAGAATGATCATCCCAATTAAAGAAACCCTTGAGCGCGCCTAGCGCCCTTGGGCTAACGCCAAGGTAATTCAGGTTGGAGCGGAGGACGCCGGGGCGAAGGTCATTTCTGTCTCGGAAGTTGAACCTGCCGTCAGCGTCAATGTTTTCTTCGATAATATAAAGAATTGTCGTCATTGCGTAGCATTGCGCAGCCATATCCCGGCTTCGCGTTTCTATGATTGCCCGCTTATTAGGGAGGGACGCATCTAGAGCTGCTAAGTCATGCTTGCGCTCAATCAAGGCATCTCGCGCATCTCGGATATAAGCGTGCGCAACCGTGGCGAGTTGAGTGTCGATCTTCGAAAGCGTGGCAATAAGGCCGATTGTGAATGTGAAGTCCAAATCGTGCTCGTAGACAGTCTTCCGTTGCAAGGCGACAGCTGCCTGCGTGAAGCGAGCGGCGACTACTGCGCAAGCGCTAACGGCCTCTTCTCTCGCCCTTCGACGCGCTTCCTCGTTCTGGGCTTCTGCGGTGATTTTCGCAGCACTGACTACAAAAAAACCGGCTCCCAGCGCAAACAACCCGGCCAAAAGCGTCTGATACTCCCGAACCCAGCCAAGCGAAACCAGCCGTTCCAACCAGTGTATCAGCCCATCATTGCAGGCCCGATCGAATAGATCGAAGCACCCCGTCCGTCGATACCAAAAGACGACATAGAGCAGCGCCCATAGCGCGACGACGCCTCCGCCGAATACGGCGAGCCCCCTAAGCCAGTTTTTCATTCAGCCCCCAATTCAAAACAGGAGGCAGCATGACATCGAACTATTGCCACGCCAATGGGCGGCCGGCATGACCCAAGCCGCCCCGTTCCAGCCAACCGTCGACCCCGCAACCCGCTTCCCGACCACCTGCTACGCCTGCGCCCGGCACGCCCACGGCGCGGGCATAGGCAACCCCCAGCAAGACCCACGCTATCTCTGCGGAGAATGTCTGCTCATGCTCGACACCATCAAATCCATCCGCGTGTGGTCGCCGTTGGAGCGCGCCGCCGTCAGCCGGGCCGTGGATGCGGTCACGCCGTTTGTGCACCGGTTCGGCTCCGACTTGGCCGAGTGGGAGGAGGAGAACGCCGAGGAGTTCATCCGCGCGATTTGGGGCGCCTGCGCCGATGGGCTGCGGGCGGTTATTCGGGAGAGGGAGATTCCGTTTTGACGCGGGCGGCGAATGACAATCAACTCTCAATCGACTTTGAGCCGTTGCGCGTTCTGATCGGTTGTGAATGCTCCGGCATCGTACGGCGGGCATTCGATGCGCTGGGACACGACGTGTGGTCTATCGACATCAAGCCGGCCGAGGACCGCACCAACCGGCACATCGTCGGCGACATTCGCAACCACCTGAACGACGGCTGGGATTTGCTGGCCGTCATGCATCCTCCGTGCACGCGGCTCACAAATAGTGGGGTGCGCTGGCTATCGGCGCCGCCACCGGGACGCACGCTTGAGGAGATGTGGGCCGAACTCGAGGAGGGCTGCGCATTGTTTTCCGATTGCTGGAACGCGCCTATCCCTCGCATCGCCATCGAGAACCCCGTGATGCACAAGCACGCCAAGGCGCGCATTCGCAACTTTGAGCCGGCCGCGCAAAGCGTCCAGCCTTGGCAGTTCGGGACCGATCCGGACGGCCCGGACAACGTAAAAAAGCGTACCTGCTTTTGGCTGAAGGGCCTGCCGAAGCTCACCCCGACAGGCACGCTGGATGGGTCCACAGCTCGAGACGAAATTCATAAGGCCAGTCCCGGTCCGGACCGCGCAGCCCGCAGAAGTCGGTTCTTTCCGGGGATTGCTGCAGCCATGGCCGACCAGTGGGGCGGCCACGCATTGGCAGACATCACCACACACCGCGAGGCAGCATGACACTACCAACCACGCCACACGCCTACGCCTCAACCGGTTGGCCGGTATTTCCGTGCCGCCCCGGCGAGGAAACGCACCCCGAAACCGGCGAAATACTCACACCCAAGTCACCATACACGACGCGCGGATTCCGCAGCGCCAGCCGTATGCCGCGCATTATCGATCGCTGGTGGGCTGATCATCCCGACGCAATGATCGGCATCCCCACCGGTGAGCCCACCGGCGTGTGGGTGCTCGACGTCGACGTTACTGACGGCAAGCAGGGCGAGGCTACCTTGGCGGCTTTGGTGGCCACAAACGGCCCGTTGCCCGTCACGCGCGAAGCCCGCACTGCATCGGGCGGCCGGCACATCTATTTCCAGCACCACCCCGGCGTCCGCAACCGCGGCTCGCTTGGGCCGGGCCTCGACGTGCGTGGCGACGGTGGCTTTGTTATTGCACCGGGCAGCCAGCTTGCCGACGGTCGCGCATATGAGTGGCTGAATGACGAGCAACCGGCTCCGGCGCCGCAGTGGTTGCTGGACCTTGTCTTGCCATCGGCCGTCACTACCCCCGCCCAGCCATTCAGCTACCAGCCGGGCCAGAACGAGCCGTACGTCGAGCGCGCCGTTGAGGCCGAGCTTTCGGCACTGGCTGCAACACCAAGCGGTGGGCGCGGGCAGGCCGTGAACCGCAGCGCCTACAGTCTGGGCACCCTTGTCGGTGCCGGTGCCTTGTCACGCGCGGATGCCGAACAGGGGCTGTGGCAGGCTGCCGTCGCATGTGGCGTGGTTGCCAAGGACGGGGAGGCGGAGATTCACCGAAAAATCAAGCGGGGGCTCGACGCTGGCATGCAGCAGCCGCGCCACATACCGGAGCGAGAGGAGGAAGACCTAGAGCGCTGGATGCCGCACAAGCTGTTGGCGAAGTTGCAGGCCAAAGCACAACAGGTGCAGGCGGCCAAGGAACCGGCCGGCAAGCCAGCCGCAACCGGCGTAGAGCCGCAGCCAGAGCCGGATAACAGCGGCAGCAAACCGGCCAGCACCCCGCCACCTGCACCAGCCACCGACGACCTCCCCGTCAAAATCACCCCGTTCCAATGGACTGACCCGCAGCTATTGCCGCGGCGGGAGTTTGTCTATGGCACGCACCTGGTGCGCAAATACGTGTCAGTTACGGTCTCGCCGGGCGGCATCGGCAAGACCAGTCTTACCATTGCGGAGGCCCTAGCGATGGTGTCCGGTCGCCCTCTTTTGGGCACCAAGCCGCCGCGCAGGCTCAATGTGTGGTTGTTCAACGCCGAGGACCCGCGCGATGAAATGGACCGGCGCATCATGGCGGCCGCGGTGCACTATAAGCTCAAGCCCCGTGATCTTGATGGCCTGTTTCTCGACTCCGGGCGCGAGCAATCTATCATCGTGGCGCACGAAGACAAGCGCAGTGGAACGGTCATTCAGTGGCCGATCGTCGATGCTGTGATCGAGCATATCAAGAGCAACAAAATCGACGTAATGGTCATCGACCCGTTCGTGTCGACGCACGGTGTCAGCGAGAACGACAACGGTGCGATCGACAAGGTGGCCAAGCTGTGGGCCAAAATCGCCGACGTCACCAACTGCGCGATTGAAGTCGTGCACCACGTCCGCAAGTCTGACGGGCGCGACGTGACAGTCGAGGATAGCCGGGGCGCTGTATCCCTCCTGGCGGCAGCCCGATCGGCTCGTGTGCTCAACCGCATGTCAGACGAACAAGCGTCGGCGGCTGGCTTATCGCCCACCGAGCGCTTTAGCTATTTCTCGGTCACTCGCGGCAAGTCGAACCTGTCGGCGATGTCAGGCGACCTGGAATGGCGTCGTTTGCAAAGCGTGCCGCTTGGGAACGGGGCGGGCCTTACCAAGCCACAGGACCATGCGGGCGTGGTGACGGAGTGGCAGTGGCCGGGAAAGGCGGATCTGGTCGACAGCGTCAGCTCGGACAAGCTGCGGCGCATCTGCACAGAAATCGATATGGCGGACTACCGCGAGAACGAGCAGGCCAAGGATTGGGTCGGGCAGGTTGTAGCGTACGTCCTTGGGCTGGACGCCTCGGATCGAGCCGAAAAACGCCGCATCAAAAGCATGGTCACGGCATGGATCGAAGACGGCACTTTCAAGATTGTCGAGGGCCGCGATCCAGTCCGCCGGACGGCCAAGAAGTTCGTCAAGTCGGCTCAATTCAGCGAGTAAAAATCACCGCACCACCACCGAGTGCACCACCTGTTTTTGAGGTGGTGCGGTGGTGCGCACCACCATGATTTTTGTGGTGGTGCACGGTGGAGCGGGAGACACCCCGAACACCTGCACCACCACCACCCCTATAGAGGGTGGGTGGGTGGTGGGTGTGCAGCGCACCACCGGGAAGAAAAGAGGTGGTGCAGCACAAAGAGGAAAAAGTGCACCACCATGAGGTGGAGCAGTTTTGGAAGGAGCACCCCATGCCATCAGTCCGCACCCTCAAAAACGGAACCCGTGTCATCCGGGCGGCGAATGAGAACTCGATACAGGAATGGCGTATCCAAGCCGAGGCGGTTCGTCGGTTAAAGCTCGTGCCCGGATACGGTGACGAGGCTGGCCCTGATGTGACGTTCACGTTGGCTGGCGACTTCAACGCGGCTCGCCGCAGTAGGCAGGAGGCGGTGAAAGCAAAAGCCACCGGCATCGCGGCCGGGGAGCCCGACCTGCGCATCTACGGTCAGGGCGGTCGGTTGCTGCTGATCGAGTTGAAGGGGCCGAAGACGCCGGTGAGTGCCGACCAACGCAAGCGGCATGCATTGTTGATCGGATTAGGACACCGTGTCGAGATTGTCCGCGGTAAGACGATTGAGCAAGGCGCCAGCGATGTAGTTGAGCTGGTGCGTGGGTGGTTGGCCGCTGCGCAACGAAAAGTGGCTTAGAAACTGAATGCCATTGCTATTACTCGCCACAAGCTGTAATGTCCTGTTACGTTTTCAGCCGTCTTTGGCTTTCTGATCACCGGCTTGTCCGGATTGCTTAGTCACCCCTCGATTATTGCGAACGTGCCGAACTGCGCTGTGCAGGGCGGATAACTGCTCGCGTTTATCATTCGAGCAATCCAAAGGACTATCCCATGATTAATGGCACCATTAAGTTTTTCAACGCCACCAAAGGCTTTGGCTTTATCACCCCTGAAAATGGCGGTCAGGACCACTTCGTCCACATCTCCGCTGTTCAGAACTCTGGGCTTGACGGGCTCTACGAGAACGACAAGGTCACGTACGACGTTGAGACCGGTCGCGACGGTCGCGAATCCGCGATCAACCTTAAGATGGCAAGCTGATTCAGTGGGCCGCGCTTATGTGCGGCCCTCTCCCCCACAGGAGAATACATGACCAGCACTTTACGTGCCGTTGCCGAAGCCCAGTTCGCTACAATCACTCGGCGTGAAGAAGACGCGGTAGACGAGAAGGGTACGCAACTTCAAATTACACGGGAAAAGACTGCGCGCCTGAAGGCGCTGCGCCTTTCCACGGCAGCCGGACGGGCAAACACAATTTCCCTGCCGCGCAAGGTGTAGCCACTACCGTCAGCGACAAACATGCCAACCCGCCGGTTCGCCTGCGGGTTTTTTCTTGTCATTTCCTCGCTATTTTGCCTTCCAAGCACTACATTTAGAACAGCCGCACCAAAGCGACAGTGTGAAGATACCCCGTGGCCTTAAGCTGGGCAGTGCCCATTCCCGTTCACACCGGAGGAGGTCGCGATGACACCCACCAAAAGCTCTCGTCGCTCGCTTGCCGAGCAACTCTCATTCGTGCTTGCCTATCGCAATCGCCCGGAACATGCCGAGCCCGTTCAGTCCAATTGGTCGACAGTTCCGGCAAACGACAACTTCGACCCCGAAGAGGTCGCTGACTACGGCTTTGAGCGCAACCTTCTGATTACGCCATCCGTCCAGGAAATCATGCGGCATGTGAAGCGAGGACCTGTTCAACGAAACCACAAGGGCCAGATCACAGCAATCGGCCGCCTGACTTTCAGCGATGGCACACAGACGGAAAAAGCTTATCGACGGAATACAGCAGGCCGAGTTGAGGAATACGACCGTCTAATGCCTGCAGGAGCAATGCTGCGCACCGCGGAGCGCTTGCAGGCGCAAGCAGGCGGGGCCGGCTATTCGGAGGCACAGCGGGAAGCCAGCAATGCCTTCTTTGCTGATGCCTTGGCCACCGAACCGGCTCGCCACATTAAGGGGAGAAGGCGCCGCCGAGAGCCCGAGGACAGGGATTTGACGGCGGCTGAATCGCGAGCATTGATTGCCGAGGCAGTCGCCAACACCCCTATTATGCCAGCCATCAAACATTACCCTCCAGGCCTGCCTTGCGGCGGGGTCCGCGTATCAGAAAGCTTCATCGGTATGCAGAAGGGGCGCAAAGGTGAGACCGGCTCGGTTGCGTGGGAGGACGTCGCGCATCGGGTGGAGAACGTCCGTGTGTGGCGGAGAGTCCGGAAGGCGCTGCGTGAAAAGGACCGTAAGGCGCTGGATGCTGCCATGACGGCGCGAACGCTGGCCGACATTGGCGAGGCGGTTGGGCAGGAGCGTGAATACGCGCGGCGCAAGGGCGGCAAGCGGGCATTGATGGCGGCAAATGACAACCTTGCAGCCGCAATCAAGAAATTTGTCGCTTAGGGTCCATAAACCGCGATCTCACTCACAGTATGGTGAAGGGGTTGAAACACCCCGCACCGTTTCGTCGCGAGAAAATACGTCGACGGACCCGGCGCCATGTGGCGGGCTTGGTGGCAACACCAACAGGCGCCACCGCTGAGTGACCGGGTAACTATTGGGCGCTGATGTGGCGAACAGTCACGCAGGCAATACGCGTACCGTATGGGCGCGCGCTCATTTCGAACCGAAGCCAGCCCCCTGCCGTATAGAACGACGCGCAGACATAGGGACTGCAGCCCTCGCGCTGGCTTCGTCCAATCCACGCATTGGCGCTGTTCTCCTCCTGCGGCCTTTTGCGTGTGCCCGGCAGTGAGCGACCGGAAACGGTATCGCTCCTGTCGGGCGAGTATTCCCTGGCGGGCCAACATGGCAGCGCATGGCCATGCCGCGACGTGCCCTTGCACACTCCATGCGCCGCGCAGGCGGGAGCCGCTGCCGCGTAAGAGCAGCGCCGGTAGCTGGCAACCGGCAATGAATTCGCCCGAATGGGCAACAGAATTGGCAGGCGGCGCTGAAAGCAGAAGCGCCACCACATTGACCCGCATGAGGTCCGCCCACTTCGCGCTTGGGAGACAGGACAATGCGGCGAGTGGTGTCAAGTATCGGTAAGCCCGACGCGAACAGCCGGAGTAGCGCCCGGCCCTGCCAACACTCAATACCGGGTAACCGGGCCGCTGGGTTGATCGCCAGCGAGCGGCCGCGTGAAGGGCTCTGCGCTTTGTGCGCCATTCCCTACCGGCCTTCTTATTCAGCCAGTCTGGCGCAATGGTAGCGCTGCTCTTTTGTAGTGAGAAGGTTGGGGGTTCAAATCCTGCGGCTGGCACCAGTTTCGCGGGTACAAGCCCTGGTGGGCTGATCGGCCTCATAAGCCGACGCATGGTCAGTTCAATTCTGACACCCGCTACCACCCCGACTCAGCTATACGGCTTTCATGCCTACAGAATTCAAACAGTCCGGCCCGCCCATTCAGCGCGGCAATGAATCCGTAACGCCAATGGCGCCGATATATTCCTGTGAGGGCTGCGGCTTTAAAGGCGCAGCTTTCGGGCAGAAGCACGGCGATGGCGTTCTGAGCTATTGCGGCTGGCGCAACGGCGGCCCCGTGTGTGTGGGCAAAGGGCGGGCCGATTAGCCCGCCACTCGATTAGGCTACGTCTCCTTTGGAGAGCCAATCGTTTCGCACAGCCCTGAAGCCGATCGAGCTTCTGCTAGTTTCCAATAGCCCCGACTTTCGGGCGGCATCGCACGCTCGGGCTCGCACGGACGCTGCGCCTATCCAGCCATCCAGTGAGTCCTCGCAAAGCTGTTTCAAGGCCTCGAGTTCCGGGTCGTTTTCGGGCCAGAACAGATCGAGATACTCCGACAGCTCCCAGACGCTATCGGCAACAAATGTGCCCGAAACAGGCAACTTGAGCAAAAGCGGATTAGAAAAAGGCCTGTGGCTCATCTCATCCTCTTGTTCTTGATTTTTTGAGATCGACGAGGAACCCTCGCCGGTATTGGATTTAGGCGGGCTCATAGCGTTTTCAAGAGCCTCTCATGGCATCCGAAAGCGGGTGAATTATGGCGCTGCTGCGGCATCGCAGCGCAATCCAAGGCTCGCTTCGGCGGGCCTTTTTCTTTGGAGGAGAGAGCACATGACGACCGAACTTCTGCGAGACCATGCAGGCGCACTTCACCTCTACAGCGATGGTCGCCCTGTCGCTGGCGCGGTTGTGACTGGCGTTGGTGCAGACCAGCACACCGGCGAGTTGCAGGCGATCATCACGCTGCCGCTATCCAAGGCCGTAATGGGGGAAACCCGCAACGTCATTCCGTTCGTTCGCCCCGAGACCAAAGCAGCATGACCCGCGAAGGTTGGGGCCGTGAGGGCTTTGGTGGCTGACCAACGCTCCGACGCTGCCCGCGCTTATCGACGGCTGTATTCCACAGCCCGGTGGCGCCGGCTGCGAGAGCATCAGCTGTCGCTCCACCCGCTGTGCGCGTGGTGCCAGGAGATGGACATCATCGAACCCGCGACCGAGGTTCACCACTCCGATGGTGGTCACAAGGGCGATATCCAGAAGTTCTGGGAAGGTCCGTTCATCTCGACTTGCAAGCCCTGCCACGCGTCTCGCGGGCAGCGGGAGGACCTCGGCCAGACGGTCGTGACGTTCGGGCCGGACGGGTGGCCTTTGGAATAATATTCCAAACAGGTCCGGGGGGGATTCAAATGTTGCCGACCGGGGGCTTTGGTTGCCGGCTGGGGGCACAACGCTTCATAAACCGCAACAAAAAACCGATTCAGATCGGGACGATTTTCCAAGGATATAGCTATGACCGCCCGCGGCAGAAAGTCTGCGGCGAGCAAGGAAGTGTCTACCGCGCAACTGCCGGGACAGCGTCCTGCTGCGCCGCGAGGTTTGACCAAATTCCAGAAAGCTGAGTGGGAAGCGATCGTCGGCCGGATGCCTGCTGACTGGTTCACCCGTGAGACGCACGGCCTGCTAGTGCAGTACGTCCGGCACGCCGAGAACGCCGACAAGCTGGCCGGTGTGCTGGACAAGTTCCCGGTTGAGCAGCTGGCCATAGAAGACGGCGCCGAGCGCTTCGACAAGTTGACCAAAATGGCTGAGCGGGAAGGGCGCGCAATGTCGTCGCTGGCGACGCGCATGAGGCTGACGCAGCAATCCCGGTACAACGCCAAGAACGCGAGCACAGGGGCTGACAAGGCGGGCAGCGCGGCCAAGAAGCCCTGGGAGGATTGATGGGGAGCCCGGAGACTCGCGCCGAGCGCAACATTCGCTGGTGCGAGGAGCATCTGCGCATCCCGGAAGGAAGGTTCGTTGGGCAGCCGCTGAAGATGGCGGAGTTCATGAAGGACGACTTCCGCGCCATTTACGACAATCCAAACGGAACACGGCGGGCAATTATCTCTCGGGGCCGCAAGAACGCCAAGACCACCGAGAGCGCGATGATCCTGTTGCTGCACCTGTGCGGTCCGGAGGTGCGCCACAACAGCCAGCTGTTCAGCGCCGCGCAGTCGCGCGAGCAGGCGTCGCTTCTGTTCGCGCTCGCCGCGAAGATGGTGCGCATGTCTCCGACGCTGGTGCAGTACGTCGTCATTCGGGACACGGCCAAGCAGTTGTTCTGCGCGGAACTTGGAACGCTCTATCGGGCGCTATCGGCAGAGGCGTCGACCGCGTTTGGCTTGAGCCCCATCCTGACAATCCACGACGAGCTGGGCCAGGTTAAGGGGCCGCGATCCGCGCTGTATGAGGCGCTTGAGACGGCAACGGCCGCCCAAGAGGAGCCGCTGTCGATTATCATCTCGACACAGGCCCCGACCGACGCGGACTTGCTATCGGTCCTGATTGACGACGCCAAGACCGGGGCTGACCCGCGAACGGTGCTGCGCTTCCAAACAGCGCCGGATGAGGTCGAGACCTTTTCGGTCGACGCCATACGGGCAGCTAACCCAGCGTTTGACGTGTTCATGAACCAGCAAGAAGTGCTGGCGATGGCCGAAGACGCCAAGCGCATGCCGTCGCGACAGGCCGAGTTTGAGAACCTCGTTCTGAACAGGCGCGTCGAGGTCAATAGCCCGTTCATGCCGCGTGCGGTGTGGGAGGCCTGTGGCGGGGAGCCCAACCGGGACTTCTCGGGCAGGCCAGTCTATGGCGGGCTGGACTTGTCCGAAACCACTGACCTGACTGCGCTGGTGCTTATCGCGCCGGGCGAGGATGGAGTGTGGGACGTTCGGCCGACGTTCTGGCTACCCGGCGAGGGTCTGCTGGAGCGGTCGCGGTCCGACCGGGTGCCGTATGACGTTTGGGCTGCGGACGGGAAGCTGCAGACGGTGCCGGGCGCGCGCAGCATCGAATACGACTACATCGCCGAGCATCTGCGCGGCGTCTTCGATGACATGGACGTGCAGAAGATCGCTTTCGACCGGTACAACTTCCGGCATCTTCGGCCATGTCTGCTGCGGGCGGGTTTCACCGAAGACGAAATCGACGAGCGGTTCATGGAGTTCGGGCAGGGCTTCGTCTCTATGTCGCCCGCGCTACGGCAGCTTGAGAGCTGGGCCGTAAACGAAAAGCTGCGCCACGGCGGACACCCGGTCCTGAATATGTGCGCTGCCAATGCGGTGGCCAAGATGGACGACGCCGGCAACCGCAAGCTGACGAAATCGCAAAGCCGGGGCCGTATCGACGGCATGGTGAGTTTGGCGATGGCGTGCGGTGCGGCGAGTGAATACGTCGAGGTCGCCAGTAGCAACATCGGTGACTTCGTCGACAACATGACATTCTATACCTGGTAGGGGCGCTATGGGCTTCATTGATAAGTGGGTTGGTCGGGTTATCCGGCTGACCGACGGCGCCTTTTGGAAGGGCTTTTTCGGCTTCGGGACAACGAGCGGCGAGAAAGTCACGTACGAAACTGCGCTGCAATCGGAGGCGGTGTGGGCTTGCACCACGCTTATTTCTGATACCGTGGGAACGTTGTCATGCGTCGTGTACGGCGCTGATGGCGTAACAGAGGATCGGGACAGCCCACTCTTCGAACTGCTGCACTACTTGCCGAACATGGACGACACGGCCCCGGATTTCTGGTCGCAGGTCGCCCTGTGCGTCTGTCTTGATGGAAACTTTTTCGCGGAAATAAAGCGAAACGGCAGCGGCGCGATTGTGGCGCTCAACCCGCACGCGCCGCTTGCCGTCGACGTGCAGCGTAACAGCCGCAACGAGCGTGTTTACGAGGTTACCGAGGACGGCGGAACGAAGCGTCGCATTAGCGAAAAGAACATGTTTCATGTCCGGGGCAAAACGCTACCGGGGTGTGATCGTGGGCTCTCGCCAATCGAGTACGCCAAGAACACGGTTGGCAACGCGCTGGCCGGCGAGAAGGCCGTTGGCCGAATGATGAAAAGCGGGCTCATGGCATCGCTGATCGTCTCCAGCGACCAGATTCTGAATCCCGAGCAGCGCAAGCAGATCGGCGATGTGTTCGCTCAGTTCGCAGGTGCCGACAAGGCTGGTGGGGTATTGCCGCTTGAGGGCGGGATGAAGCCCTACCCGATGTCGATCAATCCGAAGGACGCGCAGCTACTTGAGAGCCGTCAGTACATCGTCGAGCAGATTTGCCGCGTGTATGGCATCCCGCCGGTGATGGTGGGTGGCAATAACGCCACTGCATGGGGCAGCGGGATTGAGCAGCTCATTCTGCAGTTCACCAAGACCTGCATGCGGCCAATGCTCAAGCGTATCGAGTACGCCATCTACCGCGATTTGTTGACGCCCGAGCAGCGCAAGACGGTCAAGGTCAAGTTCAACATGGAAGACCTGCTGCGTGGTGATAGCGCGGCGCGGGCAGAGTTCCTCACGAAGTTGGTCAACAGCGGGATTTACCACGTCGACGAAGCGCGGGCCTATGAAGGCAAGCCTCCGACTGCTGGCGGGGATAAGTCGATCGTCAACGGCACCATGCAGCGTCTCGACCAGATCGGCGTCGCCGCAAACCAGAACACCGCGGCGCCGGCTCCGGCGAGACCGGCGGCATAGTCCAAGGACACTCAATGAAATACCAACACGTTCTATCCGCCTTCGCGGCGGAGCCGTGGGCTATGGAGCGCTCAAAGGTGTCGGTTATTGCTGACTTCCTTGCGTTCAAGGCTGCCGGCGGCGCTGTCGCGGCCGATGAAATGGCTGCGCGGATTACCAAGAAACAGGACGGCGAGATCGCGCGGCGCGAAGGTGCCGTCGCGGTCATTCCGGTCTCTGGCGTCTTGGCCCCCAAGATGGACCTGATGACCGAGATTTCCGGCGGCACGTCGTACACAGCGCTACAGAAAGCGCTGCACGCGGCGCTTGCCGACCCGGATGTAAAGGCGGTCGTGCTCGACATCGATAGCCCCGGCGGAGCCGTGCCGGGGGCGCAAGAGCTTGGCGATGAAATCCGCGCGCTGCGTGGTGGCGATAAGCCAATCATCGCGCAGGTGAACCATTTGGCGGCAAGCGCAGCCTACTGGATAGCCAGCCAGGCCGACGAGATCGTAGTGTCTCCGAGCGCCCGCGCCGGCTCGATCGGCGTTTACACGGTGCACGAAGACATTTCCGTAGCGCTCGAAAAAGCCGGCGTGAAGCGGACCTATATCGCAGCCGGCGAGCACAAGGTCGAGGGCAACGAGACCGAGCCGCTGGGCGAAGATGCATTGGCGTTCATCGAGGAGCGCGTGGCGCGGTCATATGGCCGGTTCGTGCAGGCAGTGGCCGATGGGCGCGGTGTGACCGTGGCCAAGGTCGAAAAGGATTACGGCCAAGGTCGCGTGTTCTTCGCCGAGGAGCTTGTCGAGAAGGGCATGGCCGATCGTATCGGTACGCTCGCGCAGACGCTGGCGCGCTTTGGCGCCGACCAAACACCCGAGCCAGTCCGAAAGCTGCGCGCGGCTAACGGCCAGCGCGCTGAGGATGCAGAATACCTGCTCGCGGCCATGAGGGCTGGCGATCAGGTCACAATTCGCGAGTTCGAGAACGGCATCAGGGGACTGATGGGATTCTCGAAATCGGAGGCAGAGCGGGCAGCCCGGCTCTACTTCAAGATTGATCAGGGGGAACCTGATGAGGGCGAAGCAACATTGATGGCAGCCGTGAATGAAGCGCTGGCAGCCGCCGGCGACGCGCTCGCTATCGCACAGTCTTTTCCTAAATAGGATACCCGTACATGTCTGAAAATACCGCACTCGTCGAGAAGATCGGCGAGCTTGGCACCTCTTTGGCTGCCATCAAGGAAACCGTTGGCAATCTCGGAACAGAGTTCCAGGACAAGCTGGCCGCAAATGGCGAAGCTTCCACTGAGCTGACTGAGAAGGTCGACAAGGCGCTGTCCGAACTTGGTTCGGCGACCACACGCCTTGGCGAACTCGAAAAGCGCGCCGCGCGTGAGCGTGAAATTGGCGAGGAAGGCTTCAAGGGGCTCGGCGACTACCTCGTGGAGTCTGCCGCGTTCAAGGCGGCTGACCTCTCCGGCGCCTCTCGCGGCTCGATCCGCGTCAAGGCGGAACGCGCTGACATCACGTCGGCCGACACCACCGTTGGCGCTGGACGCTCGCAGGGAACGTCGCTGGTGCCGGGCCATCGTCTGGCTGGCATCATTGCCCCGCCCAATCGACAGATGACCATCCGGGACTTGCTGGCTCAGGGCGTGACCTCGTCGAACGTCATTGAGTACGTCAAGGAAACGGGCTTCACCAACGCCGCTGCGCCAGTCGCGGAGGGTGCGCTGAAGCCGAAGTCTGACCTGACCTTCAACATGGAAAGTGCGCCTGTTCGCACTCTGGCCCATATCTTCAAGATTTCGCGCCAGATGCTCGATGATGCGGTCGGCATTGCCAGCTACATCAACGCTCGCGGCACCTATGGCCTGAAGTACGTTGAAGAGGGCCAGATCCTCAATGGTGACGGCACTGGCCAGAACCTTGAGGGACTTGTTCCCCAGGCCACGGCCTTCGCTCCAGCGTTCGCGCCGACCGATGAGACGGCAATTGACCGTCTGCGTCTCGCGGTTCTTCAGGTTGCGCTTGCTGAGTATCCTGCAACTGGCTTTGTGCTCCACCCGACTGACTGGGCGCGCATTGAACTGACGAAGGATGCCGGTGGCAATTACATCGTTGGGAACGCGCAGCAGGGCATTCAGCCCACGTTGTGGAACCTGCCTGTCGTGGCCACTCAGGCGATGGCCGCCGGTGAGTTCCTCACGGGCGCGTTCAATCTCGGCGCGCAAATCTTCGACCGCATGGACGTTGAAGTCCTTCTCTCCACCGAGAACGAGGATGATTTCGTCAAGAACATGGCGACTATCCGCGTTGAGGAGCGTCTTGCACTGATCGTGCCGCGCCCTGAATCGTTCGTCACCGGCGACATTCTTCCTGCAACCGGCCCGTAATCCAAGAGCGGGCGGCTTCGGCCGCTCGCTCTCCCTTCAGGAGAGATTGCATGCGAGTTAGAGCACTCAAAACGATCAGGGGCGATTACGGCCTGCTGGTTCGCAATGCCGAAGACGATATCGACGACGCGGTGGCCAAGAAGCTGATTGCAGCCGGCTATGTGGTTGCGGTTGACAAGGTCGCTTCGGAAACGGACGCCTCCGAGACCGAGACCGAGACCGAGACCGAGACCGAGACCGAGACCGAGACCGAGACCGTCGTGGAAGCCGCGGGCTCTCCGGCCAAGCCGAAGCGCACGCGGAAGGTGAAATAATGCCGACACCGCGAGACAGAGGTCGAAAGCGCAAGACGGCCAGCTATATCGGCGCGGGGATTATCGGTGGCGGTGCACCGCCGACGCCGGACCCGCTCGGAATAAGCGGGACGCCGGTAACGGCGGGCGTCGAAAACGAAGCATATGACGGGTTCGCGGTAACCGCCACGGGCGGTGTCGAGCCTTATGTCTATTCGCTGGTAGGAACGTGGCCTGCTGGAATCGCGGTCGACGCTGAGACCGGCGCTGTTTCCGGCACGCCGACCGACGCTGGTGAGTTCACCGACTTATCGGTTCGCGTAACCGATGGGGCCGAGGACACGGCGGATATGGAAGCATTCGTGCTGACCATTGTGCCTGACGGCGGGGGCGACTGATGGCGCTCGTCGACCTTGCGCTCGCCAAGAAGCATCTGCGGGTCGACTGGGACGATGAGAATGGCGAAATCGCCGTTTATCTCGCCGCCGCCGAAACCACGGTGATCGAATATCTCGACCGCGCAGTTCTGGCGGAAGGCGAAAGCCTACCCGAAGATGACCCGCACGCCATGGTGATCACGCCGCCTATCGCTGCAGCGATCTTGCTGCTGACCGGTGAGTTGTACGAGCGCCGCGAGCCGCCGGAAAGCAACGCCGGTGAAGCGATGCTGTCGCCAGTCGTGCGACGGCTGTTGGCACCGTATCGGGTGTGGCGGACCATGCCGGAGGATTGCTGACATGCCCCGCGTTCGTTTCACCGCAGACATGGATTGGAGCCCCAAGCAGGGCGTGACAATCGCTTACCGCAAGGGCTGGTCCGGCATGGTGGTGACGCCATGCGCCGAAGCCGCTGTGGCGGCTGGCAAGGCTGTGCGTGTGGTCAAGGCGAAGGGGGTGGCCGATGGCAGCAGGCAAGCTGAACCGGCGGGTGCACGCTCAGAAGAGGGGTGACCTTTCGGATGGCTGGGGCGGCGTAACGCCCGGCGCTGGCGAGTTTGAAACCCAGTTCACTGTAGCGGCCGAGTTCCGCCCCATGCGAGGCGGGGAGGCCGTCATTGCTGCGCGCCTAACCGGCAAGCAGCCCTATGTCGTGCGGGTGCGCAATGCAGCCACCACACGGGCCATCAGGCACGACTGGCGGCTGGTCGACGCTCGGACCAATGAAGTGCTGGAGCTGCGCTCACCGGTGCACGATCCTGACGGCAAGCGCGCTTGGCTAGAATTCGTGGTGGAGGCTGAAACACCGAATGGCTGATCCTACATTCGCCGTGCAGTTCGCCATCATGGGGCTGATACGAACCAGTATCACCGAAATTGGCCAGCGAGTGCACGATTACGTGCCACAGACTTCCGCGTTCCCATACATATCGGTTTCGGTGCCCTCGTCGGTGCCGATTGATGAGGCGTGCTGGGACCGTTCGGAGGTCATGCTTCAACTCGACGTGTGGTCGAACACGCCGTCCTCGAACGAGGTAAAATCCATTGCCCCGAAGGTACGCGATCTGCTGCACGAAACTGACATTTCGGTGGCTGGTTTCGTCGTCGATCGTGCGCGAGTCGATGGTATTTTCTACAGCCGGGAAGACAACACCGAACTGCATCGGGCCCGCATCATGGTGACGGTAGAAGCGCAGCCCGCTTAACCGCACCCCCACACACAGACAGAAACATGTGGCCGCCTTCGGGTGGCCTTTTCTTTTATGGAGGCCGCATTGGCGACCACGAAGAAGCTTCTTATCCAGTTCGGCGATGGGGATGATCCCGAAGTTTTCGCCTACAATTGCACGATCAATACGTCCCAGGACTTTACGATTGAAGGCACGACCGTAGATGCGACCGAGCCCAACTGTGAAAATCCTGATGCTCCGGCTTGGGTACTGCGCTCCATCGATACGCTTTCGGCCGGCATTAACGGCGCCGGCACTATGGATCCATTGAGTTTCGGAGTGCTCCGCGATCACATGCTTTCCGGCGAACCGTTTAACGTGCGTGTTATGCTCGACCTAACATCGCAGGCCGGCGGTGGGTATTTTGAAGGTCGGTACGTCATGACCTCACTTGGCGTCGCCAAGGAGGGTAAGGGTTATGTGTCGGCCACGGTGGCGCTCCAGTCCGATGGCGAGATCGCTTGGGTGGCGGCAGAGTAATGGGCGCATTCTATGAGGCTGAGCTGGGCGGGGAAAACCGCCGCTTTAGGCTGGCAATTGGCGAACTTCGTGAGTTGCAGGAAAAATGCGATGCCGGCCCGGCCACAATTCTCGCCCGACTTGTCAGTTTTCAGCCGCAGGTCGCCGGGCGCGGCGAGCCCAACCCTGATGACTTCGGAGGTCCCGAAAGTGACGAGTTTCGGGCCGAACTCACTATCTATTCCATTCTCCGCTCAATTGGCGGGGACTGGCGCATCAACGATATTCGCGAGCCGATCCGGCTTGGTCTGATCGGCGGCGGCATGACCCCCAGCGAAGTTTCGGTGGTTCTGGCGCGCTATGTCGACCAGATTCACAAATACCCGCTCGTGGAATATAGGCCGCTCGCGGTGGAAATCCTGATGCACGCCATTATGCCGGAGCCTGATGACCCGGTGGGAAAGTCGGTGGCCGTGACGGAGACGACGCCGACAGCGGAAGCGACAGCAACGGCAAGTTGAAGTTCTCGGCCTTTTACGGCCTCGGCGGTGCGCTGCGATACACTCCGCAGGACGTGGACCGCATGACGCTCTGGGAGTTAACCGCGGCGGTTGATGGGTTTGTCGCCAGCAAGGGCGGCGAGCAGGAGCCTGACGCGCCCAGTTATGACGAGCACCTGGAGATGGTGGCGCGGGTTGTGGGGTAGGGTGTCAGCGGCTGCGCCGCGACACCTCTATCTCGATCAGAACGGCAGCAAACCCTACGAAAATCCCGCCACCTACGATCCCGATCGCCATGAGTATGAATTGAATATCAGATACTAAACGCCCGCTAACCCAGAAGGCGAAGGCCCAGCAGGCGATCGCGAATAGCATCATCAAATATTTCACTCGGTCCCCCGGGAGCTCCAATTGGCCCGCAAGTCGAAAGTCATGGGCGCTGCTGAACTCAGCAAGCGTCTGAAAGCTATTCCGGAAGAGGTACGCAAGGCAAGCTACGACGCCGCACTTCGGGCCGGGGAGCGAATTGCGCAGGACATGCGCGCGCTGGCACCAGTGAGCAAAGACGGGTCGCACGGTAAGCCACCGGGGACGCTACGGGACAGCATTACCGTCACCGAAGGCGGGAAGAAACCACCCTCCTACAGTCAAGGTGGCGCTGGGGCGATACCGGAAAATGCGGTGGCAGTAACGGCCGGAAACTCAGGGGCTCGGTACGCGCATCTGGTCGAGTTCGGAACGAGCAGGGCCGAAGCCCAGCCGTATTTTCTCCCCGCATGGCGAAGCAATCGAGGCAGAGCTCGGCGGTCCATAAACGCAGCTATCGGCCGAGCCATCAGGAAGGCTAGGTAATGACTGAATCTGCCCAAGATCGCCTTATCGTCATGCTCGAAGCTCGGATCACCGAGTTCGAGAGGCGAATGAACAGGGCGGACCGAACTATGCGCACGAACATGCGCAATGTCGAAAGCTACGCTGAGCGGATGCGTAAGCGAGTTGATATCAGCCTTTCCCGAGTCGGCTCCAATGCTTTCCGAGGGCTCATCGTTGGGGCTGCGGCTGCCTTGGCGCCTATACTGTCCATCGGTGCTGCCCTGCGGACGGCTCAATCGGCGTTGAATGACTTCGACAAGCTCGGAAATCGGGCAGTTATGCTCGGAACCAATGTTGAGGTGCTGCAGGAATTCCACTACGCCGCCGAACAGAGCGGCATGGCAGCCGACAACTTCGACATGGCCTTGCGGAGAATGACACGTCGGGCGGCTGAAGCGGCCCAGGGTACAGGTGCAGCAAAGGGAGCATTCAAGGAACTCGGTATCGAGCTTACCGACAACGAAGGGCGGCTGAAGGCAAATGACGACCTTCTGCGGGAGGTGGCCGACAGACTTCAGAGAGTGCCTGACCACGCAGACAAGCTCCGTTTAGCCTTCCAGATGTTCGACACGGACGGCGCGGGTATGGTGCGCGTATTGGCTGATGGCTCAGCGGGACTTGATGACTTTGGAGCCAAGGCACGCGCACTTGGCCTCGTCATCGACGAACACCTGATCGTCCGGGCGCAGGAAATGAAGGCTGAGTTTGACACTGCGACAACGGTATTGAACCGCCAATTTCAACAGGCTTTGATCGCGCTAGCCCCCTTCTTGGTCCAGACCGCTCAGCTTGCGTCCAACGTCGCACACGCCGTGCGCGATATCGGCGACGCACTCCAATATTGGTCAGGCAACCTCGGAAATGTCAGCAATACCAATCTAGATCATCTGCACCGCAATCTCGGTGCCGAACGAGTTCGAATTGAAGGTGAGATCCTTCAACTGGAAAGCCGGAAGCGCCAATTGAGCGAAAATGGCTTTGACCCGATGGGCTGGGGCGCGCGCGGTATTGATACCGATATTGCGACACGAGCACAGCGATTGGCTGAAATCGCTGCAGAAGAACAGCGCATCAACAATATTCTCGCTAACCGGCCGACGCTCAGCACCCCCGGCACTCCCGACATGTCCGGGCTGCTGGATGACATGGACATCGGCGGCTCCAAGAACAAAGCCGCCTCGGCTGCTATCAAGCAGGCGGAGGCGGTCCAGCGCGTCATAGACAGCCTGATCCACGAGCGCGAGCAGCTTGGACGCACCGCCGAGGAGCAAGAGCTTTACAATCAGCTCAAGTCGGCCGGGGTCGAGCTTGAAGGCGAGTATGGCCAGGCTATTGCGGCGGCCGTATCTGAGTTGCAGGCCAAGCGTAAGGAAATCGAGGCCAACGCCGAAGCAATGAAGCTGCTGGACGATGCGGCGAACAAGGCGCTCAACACCATCATTGACGGGTTTCTTGATGGCAAGGATGCGGGAGAGGTGTTCGGCAGTGTCCTGCGCGACATTGGGCGACAGCTCATAAGCATGGGTGTTTCGGGACTGTCGAGCGGGTTTGCCGGCCTCTTCAACCTCCCAGCATTCGCAAATGGAACGCGCAATGCTCCCGGAGGGCTAGCGCTCGTGGGCGAACGCGGCCCGGAAATCGTGAATATACCACGTGGATCGCAGGTGGTTCCGAGCGCTCGCTCGCTAGCGGCGCTGGGCGGAGCCGGAGCGGGTAGCGGCTTCACCTTCGCCCCCGTCATCGACGCTCGTGGCGCGGACGTCGCGGCGGTGGCCCGGCTAGAGCAGGTCGTGCAGCGGCAGCAGGCGGAGTTCGAGGGCCGGGTGAAGCAGATTGTCAAAGGCAGGGGGCATAAATGGCGCTAACCGAACCGCTCGACCTACTGACGGCCTTCCCCGGCTGGTGCACGTCGTTCGACCTCTACGCACGGCAGGAGCAATCCCGCCACGCGTCGGGGCGCACCCGCACCAAGGACTTCGGCCAGCCGCTATGGCGCGGGGCGTGGGTATCCCGCGCCATGCGCCCCAACCAGCTTGACCACTGGCGAGCCCGTATCGAGCAAGCCATGGTCAGCCAGATGACGTTTCAGGCGTGGCAGTCGAGCCGGTGCCGGCCAATCAAGCACCCCGGCGGCACGGCGCTGCCAACCGGGAAGCTTCACAGCATTGGCGCCGATGACAAGACGGTGCGCGTCAGCGATCTGCCGGGCATTTCGCTGTCGATAGGCGACATGCTGCGCATTGGCGGCGGGCTGTATCGCGTTCTCGAAGCGGTCAGCGGCAACCCGACAGGGTTCTTCACGGTCACGCCCCACCTGTGGCCTGGAACGGTCGCTGGGCAGGACGTGGTGATCGCCAAGCCGTGGGTCGCAATGACTGTTGATCCGGGCTCGCTGTCTGCCAGCGCTGACCCACGCACCGGGCGCGGCACGATCTCATTCACGGCTACAGAGGCGCGGTAACGCGCCATCGAGGTAGTATGAAAATCGTTTCACCAAACACGGCGGCCGCTCTTGCGGCTCGCCGACTGGCCCCGCGCGACTTCCTGACGATGACGGCGCGGGACCGCGCAACTGGTGCTCCCGTCACTGTGGGGTTTTGGTCGGACCTTGCGAGCGTCTCGGCGCTGGTCGTGGACCCGGACACTGGCGCGTCGATGCTGCGGGACTTCTATGGCGCTGGCTCGCTGATATCGATCAGCGATATCCCGGCGGTGGTCGGCGTATCGGTCCAGAGCGTCACCATTACGATGAGCCAGTTGCATGACCAGGTGCAGGACGCGATCCGGTTCTATGACATCAAGCAGGCTCGGGTTGAAGTTCATTCCGGGCTGCTGGACCCGGATAGCAAGAAGCTTGTTGACCCTGCGGAACCAATCTTTGTTGGCTTTGTCGACACGGTTGAGATACGCACGCCGCGCGAGAACGAAGAAGGCGCGGCGATATTGACTTGCACGAGCGGCACGCAAGAATTGCTTCGGTCCAACCCGGCTACCCGTAGCCACGAGGACCAACAGGTTCGCGCTGCGGGTGACGCGTTCTTCAAGGATGCGGCGGTGTGCGGCGAGTGGCGGCACAACTGGGGCGCTACAGGCAAGAACGCAAAGGTCGAGACCCGCAAGGGCCTGTTCGGGTGGAATAATTTCCTGGGATTCCTATGACCGTTCGATTTGCCGAGCCCGCCGACCGCTTCCAAATAGTGCGGCTGCTGCGCGATGCGCATTCAGCAGCCGCGTCCTCGCCGGTCCCGTTCAGCGCGCCACATGCCATGGCTTTGACCGATCGACATATTGCAGGCGGCGACCTTTTGGCGCTTGTGCTTGGCAATCCAGCCAAGGGGGTGTTGCTGGCCAGTGCCCAAGACCATCCGTTTGGCGGCGCAAAATACGCCATGGAAACTGCATGGTGGATTGCCCCAGACGCTCGGGGCCGGTCGGCAATGGCCATGCTCGCCGCTTATGAAGAGTGGGCGCGCGATCGGGGCTGTGCTTTCTGCCAGATGGCGGCGTTGGTGAGCTTCCCGCAGGCGGCTCGTCTTTATGAGCGGCGCGGCTACAGTCCTGTCGAAACCCACTTCATGAAGCCGCTCTAGCTCGGCTTAGCTCAACTCTCTCGTCGTCGTTTTTAGCCCGCGTCTAGCGGGCTTTTTTGTGCGCGCTTTCGGGCGCGCGGGGGTTCTTTCATGGCCTTTTTCAGCTCAATCGGCGCCGCCATATTCGGTGCCGGTACGTTTCTGGCCGGGCTGACGACCGCCGCCCTACAAGTTGCCACCGGTATTGCGGTCAGCCTTATCGGCAAGGCCATGCAGGGCGAGCCGGAAAAGCCCAAGTTCGGAGTGCAGGGCCAGCTGCAGGGCGGCGAAGACGTGCCGCGGTCCATCAACTTGGGCTGGAACTGCACTGCCGGGTCTCTCGTCTACCACAACAGCTGGGGCAAGGGCGACATCATGTCGACCCGGGTTATCGCGCTGGGCGACCTGCCTATCCGCTCGCTCCAGCAAGTGATTGTCGATGGCGCGCCATGCACGCTTGGGCCTTCGGAGACCGGTGCGGTCACGAGCATTTTTGACCTGCTTTACCCGGGGTTCAGCGGCCCGCAGCTGATTGGTCGGCCAGTGCTCGAATACCGCAAGGGCGGTCGAGACCACCTCTGGGTGCGCTTTTACGACGGCACACAGACAGTTGCCGACCCGCTGCTGACCAACCACGTTTCCAGCGCCGAGCGCCCCTATGGGCCAGACCGAGTGGGGTACGGCGTGCCCTATGTCGTTGTGACGGCGCTCGCGCCGGAGCGCAATGACGAGGGCGAAAAGCCGCTTTTCTCCGGCATTCCAAATCTGAAGTTCGCGACCAATGGCGTCCGCTGGTACAATCCGGCGCAGGACAGCACCAACGGCGGGTCCGGAACGCAGCGCTGGGATAATCCTGCGACGTGGGGCGGCAACGCCTATGACTTCAACCCAATCGTGCAGCTGTATAATGTGCTGCGCGGAATCCGTTACAACGGCCAGTGGCTCTACGGGGCGCAGGCCATTGCGCCGGTGCGTTTACCCGCCGCCAACTGGATCGCGGCCATCAATGCTGCTCAAGCCTCCATTGCTGGCCCGTCTGGCAATGAGCCGACCTACCGCGCCGGTGGCGAGGTGCAGGTCGGCGCGCAGGTGGCAACAACGGTCGAAGCTCTGCTGACCGCCGCCAACGCGCGGTTGGTCGAGGTCGGCGGCACCTACAAGGTATATGTCGGCCCGCCGGGCGCGCCGGTCATGGCGTTCACCGACGCCGATATTTTATCGACCGAAGAGCAGTCGTTCACGCCGTTCTTCTCATTGGCCGACACCGTGAACGGTGTGGACGCGACATATCCCAACCCTGCCGAGGGCTGGAACACCAAGAAGGCGCCGCCACTGCTGCGGCCCGATCTGGAAGTGTTGGACGGCAACCGCCGTTTGATGGCGTCCGTGTCGCTGGATCTGGTACCGTACCACGGGCAGGTGCAGCGGCTCATGAAGTGGGCGCTATCCGAGGCGCTGCGTGCGCGCAGGCACACGTTTGTGCTCGGCCCGGAATTCCGGGTGCTTGAGCCCGGCGATATCGTACGGTGGTCGTCAGCCCGAAACGGGTATGTCGACAAGCTCTTTCGCGTCGATGGGGCGGTGTACAAGTCCAATCTGGACATCATCGTCGACCTGACTGAGGTCGATCCGTCCGATTATGACTGGAACCAGGCCGCCGACTATACCCCGGTGTTCGACGGGCCTTTGCAGTTGGTCGGGCCACAGCCCATGCCGATGCAGGGCTGGCAGGTCTTTCCGGCTGAGATCAAGGACGAGAAGGGCGTCAGCCGCAGGCCGAGCATTGAGGTGCGGGCCGATAGCGGCGTGCCAGGCGTCGAGCGGGTTCGCGTGCAGGTTCGCGTAGGCGACGAGAGCGGGCCGCTGATGTTCGAAGCCGAAGTGCCCTACGGCGACCCGTGGCGGTGGGTGCTATATGGCCAGTTCACGCCGAACACGCCCTATGTCGTGCGCGGAATCTTCATCGGCCCGGAGTCGGCAGAGTGGTCCGGGTGGCTTGCTGTTACGACGCCGAACATCAAGTTTGGGCCAGATGATCTAACGCTCGACCTCACCAACATCGCCCGCGACGTGCTCGACCAGCTTGGTTTGAAGCCGCGCGAACTGATCGAACGGTTCAAGCAATTCGGAACGTTGCTTGAAGAGGTGGACCGGGAAAACTACACCAAGCGTGAAGCCCTGTTCCGCGAGATCAGCGTTGAACTGGAAGGGCTGGAAGCCAGCTTCACCGAAGTGATCGAGGTCGCGCTAGGCCCGGGCGGCGCAATCGCGACGGCGCTCGAAAGCCTCTATGCGGCCATGGGCGGCAACACGGCTGAGGTCAATGTCCGGTGGGAGGCTGCGGCCGCTCCGTCTGGATACCGGGCTCGGTATGCCATTCAAGCAGCGGTCGACGATGGAGTCTTCCGAGCCGCGACAATGTTCCTCGACGTGCCCGAGGACCCCAATGAGGCGACCCGCATCGGTTTCATGGCCGACAATGTGGCGTTCTTTCTGGCCGATGGCACACCGGTGGCGCTGTTTGATGCCAATGGCGATTTCCGTAATCCGACCGGCACCGTCAGAATCTCGATGCTGCAAGACGGTGGCGGCGCTTTCAGCTTTGGGTAGATGATGGCAGTTCTTCGTGGTTTTCCAGCTGAGGGCATCGTTGCGTGTTTCGACGAGGCCCCCGGCGGCGGTGACTGGCGGGACATTAATGCGCCCCGCAACGCACCGGCCAAGAACCCCGGTGCCCATTTATCGGCGGTGCACTGGCATTCGGAGTTTTTCCAGTACGAACTGGCCATGCCGATCCAGACGGTGACGGTTAGTCATGCGGCTCTGGCGGGGCGCTCGATCTATTGGGGCTATAACCTCGTTTATGACGGCAACAATCCGGTCTCAACGATCGGGTATCTCGTGCCCGGACAGGTGGCGACGGCCTCGCATACCCTGGTCAGCCACGGGTTGGGCTATGTGCCGCTGGCGTTCGTTGCCTATGGCGGTCGCATGTTGATGCCTGGGGTGGCGGTGCAGACGGCCAGCGACGGCCGTAGCCGGTTCGTCTCCCCCTACATCACTTCCGGGGTCGTGGGGCTACGGGAGGTCTATAATTCCTCGTCGTCCGGGCTTGGCGCAGTCAGCCGGACATATCAGGTGATGGTGTTTCGGGTTCCGGTCGAGGACGCTCTGCTGCCACTGTTCGGCGGGGGCGGCGGCGAGGCGGTCGTCGGGCGCGGCAAAGTCCGCACCAGTCGTACTTATGCCCGCCATGCAGGCGGCGGCGCAACGCCGTTCAATATTGACCGAGGCCGCACTGTCGATCTCAACAATGGTCGGGTGCGGATTGCCACAGGCGGCACTGTCACAACAGAAGCGGGGTATGGCGGCGCATTCACGGCACCGCCCTTTGTGCCGGTGGGGGTGTAATGGGTAGGGTTCACAATGAGACGCCCGGCGTCATTACGGTCGAGGGAGACGGCGGTGAGATACGCTGGTCGTCCGAGTTCCCGCCGGTCAATTTGCTGCCGGAGGCCGATTGGATCGACACTAGCCTGAGCGTGGCGTTCCCGGATTTCTCCAAGTTCGTCAATTACAGTCACAACCGGTGGTATAACCCCCCATCCCAGCCTTGGCCGGGGACCGGTCCGTGGTATCCGAGCACGTCGCAGGACACCTGCGTCACCCTCACGATGATCGAGCCGGAGAACCGGGTTCTGGGACCGACGGTGATCGGCACCATTCCGGCAGGAGCCAATTACATCGACGTGCGGGTGCGGCTCAGCCGCACCAAAGCCCCGTATAACTTCCGCGACCAGGGCGTGCCGCCGCTGATCCCCAACGAGTGGGTGAGCCTGCCGGGCGGCTCGTGCCTCGTTGAGGCCACCGAGGTCTGGCGGCGGTCATTCGATATCGTTTTGTCGGGAAACGAAGTGCAGTTGATCCGGCGACAGTCAGTGATCGACCCGGGGCCACGTTCCAACTACGAAACGGGGAGCCCCCAGGACAATGGCCGTTTGCCTTTGTCGGGGGCGGGTGGCGATCCATGGGGGCTGAGCAGCTATCAGGGTTGGGGCTGGATCTCGGGCAACAACTTTGCCGGCTCCTACCGCAAGGGGCACCCGGCGGCGCTGATCCAGCACAAGCCGCCCAGCGCCAATGGCGGGCTGGGCGGGGACACGCCGCAATATGGCGGCAAGCACCCGCGCCGCTTCAACGCCTGCTCGATCAACAACAGCGCCCACGACTTTTCTTCAACCTATACCGGCCAGATCGTGATCCGGCCTGGCTACATCAGGACATAGACAGCCATGGCTTTAACAACTTGGTACTCCACCGGCACCGTGTCGGTGGAGGGCGGCAGCACGACCGTAACCGGCGCAAACCTGTTCTGGGGCGATGAGGCCATCATGCCCGGGGATCTGTTCTGCGATCCCGCCCAGCCGCTTGTGCCGCCCCAGCGGGTGCGGCAAGTAACGTCGGACAACGAGCTGGAGCTTTGGGCTCCGTGGCCGGGCACGACCATTGCCGATGCGCCTTACGAAATCCGCTATGTCGGTATCATCGAGCGTTCGACGGCGCAGACGCGGCGGGTGCTGGAACAACTGGGCGATGTGAAAGCCTATTTCGACATACAGGTCGGTACGCTTGCGGACCGGGATGCCTTCAACGCGCGCCCGGCGCGGTTCCGGGTGCTGGTCTCAGATATCGGCGATGGCCGCGCGGCGATCTATTCCAAGAACAGTTCGGCGGATGGGGACTGGTCAGAGCCAGCAATGTTCTCCGGCCCGGCGATTGAACTGGACGTCGCTTCGGTTGTTGACGCGCCGTTTGGCAGCGAACCTGACGTGACGCTGTCGCCGCGTCCGGGCGGATACGATATGAGCTTCATCATTCCGGAAGGCATGCGCCTGTTTCCCGGGGCCACCACCACGTTGCCGCCCGACCAGCCGGCGCAGGCCAATTTTGTCCCGGTGGAGGGCGGGTTCCGGCTTGATCTCGCGATCCCGCGCGGCCCGACGGGCGATATCGACGGGGTGACGCCGTTCTGGGTATCGCGGCTGGGGGCGGACGGCGATGCGGAGGCGGCGCGGCTTGGGCTAAATGCTCAGATTGCCGGGGACTATGAGCTGGCGCAACAGCCTGTGAGTCAATCCGATGCGGAGGCTGGGGTAATCGCCGAGATCCGTTCCTGGAGCCCCGAGCGGATTGCCCAGGCCATCGCTGCCCTGGCTCCAGCGGTTCCGGCTGACGTCTATCGGCGGGCCAATATCCTCGGGCCGGTCTCTCAGAACGGGGGTGTGCCAACCGGGGGCATCATCGAGCGGGGTGAAAATGCTAATGGCACGTATGTCCGGTGGGCAGACGGAACGCAGTTTTGTTGGGGGGAGGCTAGAATAGACCCGACGCCCAATGAGGTGTCGTCTGTGACTTGGATTTATCCAGCAGTGTTCGTTGGCACTCCCGGATGCCAAGTGACCACCTATGCGGCATCTGCTGTGGTCGTGCGACCAGCTATGGCCGCGTCTATGACCGAAACTCAGACAGACGTAAACATCATCCGAACAAATTCCACGCAAACAGGCGTCGGAATAATGGCCATGGGAAGGTGGTTCTAATGCATGTATCTTTCATTCCTCAGCGCCGCGACGACACGATAACGGTAGCCCGCCAAGGCGGCACTCTTACCATCAATGGCGATGCCTTCGACTTTTCCACGCTGCCAGATGGCGCGACGTTGCCGGCTACGGCGATCACCAGCAATTGGATAGTTGGAGCTGTCGCTCGCCTCGACGGTGTCCTCCACATCACCTTGCGTTGGCCGTACCAGAAGGCCGGACGCATTGATGCGCCAGATCCCATCGAGAGTCCTCCCGATGGCCTGATCGTTTTGCCCACGCTGATGGTGGATAATGATGATGATTGATTGGTCGCAGATGATAAGTGCTGAGGAAAAGGCCGTCGAAGCAGCTGCCCAAGCTCGACAGGCCGAGTTCCCCAACCTTGAGCCCGATCAGTTCTGGGGTGTGTTGCGGGCTACAGGCTATGAGCAGCCGCTACGGGCTTGGATCGACGCGATCGAGGACCCGGTGCAGCGTGGGTTCGTTTCAGCCAAGCTTGAGTTCGCCAAGCACTTCGAGCGCGATCATCCGCTGATCGAGGAGGCGCGACTGGCGCTCGATATCCCCGAGCTTGAGCTAGACGATCTTTGGAAGTATGGCGCTAGCTGAGCTGGTGAGCGATAATATACATATTATTATAGTATAAATTATCAAAGCCTAATTTTCTGAAAGTTTTCCCAAGAGTGACTAAGCTTAAACGTTATGGATCGCCTCTCCGCCCTTTAAATGCTCTTCGTTATTGACTCTAAAGTATGGTCGCCACATGCTTCGCTACCGGATAGGGAAGAACTGTTGCGTTTTATACTGGAGCGGCAAAATGAGAAAATTTCTTCGCACGTCAGTGGTCACGTTGCTGGCATCGTGCTGCCTTATTGGTCCAGCCATGGCCCTGGAGCTCAATTTGGGCATCGCAAAGGTGGGGGTTGATCTCAGAAACGGCGTAAAAGTCGATGCCAATGTCGGGGGCAGCCGAGGTGTCAATGTCGGTGCCGATGTCGGCCTCGGCGGCGATAAACTTGTCGGAGCGGACGTGGGGGCATCCATAGGCGGGAGCAATGGTATAAACGCCGATGTTGGGGCTGATGTCGGCGGACGGCGCGGCTTAGTCGATGCCAATGTGGATGCAAACGTCGGTGGTGATAGAGGTCTCAATGCAAACGTTGATGTTGGCGTAGGCAGGGGCTCGCTTGTCGACGTCGGTGTCGACGTGGGAATTGGCGGCGGAGGGACAGCTACTCCCGGAAATCCCGGCGGACCTGGCAGCCCCGGTGGGCCGGGAAATGGCGGAAATCCAGGCGGCGGATCAGACCGCCCCTCTACCGCTCGGCCTGGCGGCGTGTTGCCCGGCGGGCAATCTCTTACGACTGGCCGGGTCTCCTGCACCGTAGGTGAGCAGCAGCAGGTTCTGGCGGTGTTGGCCGCTGCTGACTATTCTAATAGCGCTGTTTCTGGGTGGAATGCTGTCACGGACGTCCAAGTGCTCACTCTTGTGGGTTGTCCGCAGCTAATACAGCAGCATTCGAATGGCCTGCTACACCAAGCAGCAGCTAGCAACAGCCTGATTACGTCAGCACTCAACAAGGCGGGCAAGCGGCCGAACCAAGTGGTATCGATCGTACGTTCTGGCTCCACGCTTCACGTATTCACGAGCTAAGTTGCTATCTCAAGGGCCCGGCCTGCCGGGCTCGCGCTACTTCACTGATCAATACTACTTTTGAGCAACTTGAAGCGAAGCCATTTCCGACGATTATCGAGAGGCAGCGTCATGCGTCCAGTCGACGCTGCGGAGGCTTGGACCCTAAGCCCCCTAGCATGGGTCCGAGCCTCGCTTGCTTCTGCTGTCTCTCTGAACTCCGCACCAAAATGCCGCCGACCTCGGGAGAAGTCGACGGCATCGTGTTGCCTGCCACATCAAGGGGACAAAGGAGAGGGGCAAGCTGTTGCGGCTGTTGGATTCGCGCTCATGTGGAGCCGCCCGCACATGGGATGCTTGAGCCTGCGAGCGGTGCCAATTGAGGGGCGAAGAATGTCCGCTCTTGTGAACGTGGCCATCTCGAAATGGTTGCAGCGAGCCTCCGGCAGATTTGGCTTCTTGCCACATTTCTAGTTTCGGGCATTATGAGCGGGCAGCGCCACGCGTCTTGCGGCGCTGCTGGGGTAGGGCCATATGCCCCTTGGCCTTCCTTATGACGCCCAACTGCCCCGCTGCCTACCTGCTCAGCGGGGCTTTTTCTTTTCGCCGCCGAAACGGCGTCACGGTTTCCGTCCGCGCTACAAACCTGTCCCGCCTTCGATGAATATCTGCAATAGCGAGTTCTTCCAGCCGTTCGAGAGCTATGTCCAAGAGGTATGCCAACTTTTTGTCGTGCCAAATCTCCCCACTCACCATGCCGCGAGCCTGCTCAACCTTGTCTTCTGCCATCATGTATACCGAAGTCATCACGCATCTCCTTACCACGACTTAGCGATTTAACCATTGGCAAAGCGCTCCGTTCCTGTCTGCGCCCGACGTATCTGGGAAGCGTGAACAGGTTCTGCTGGAAATCGGTCCAATTGTACTGATGGCGCTAACATGAGAGCTTTTCGTAAGAGCGCCGCTCCGAGTTGGAGGTCCGCCCCGGAACGGCGCCTGCTGCGCCTCCAGCTATGGAAGGGGCGAAGCGCGGCCCGCCCATGCTGGACGGAATTTGGCGCCTGATCAACAGCAATGGTCGTATGGAGCCAGTACACAGTCATTGTAGCCTTTTCTGCGTAATGGTCTCGATCATTGGGAGGGAACGTCTTCGGGGATCAGTCAATCTTACTCATAATGCGCTATGCCATGCCCTCGAAATAGGTATAACATCTTATGATGGGTCAAGGTTTCCTCTGTATCAACTATCCATCTGGCGGTTTCTTCGGAAATACTGTATCATATTGCAGTATACGGGTCCCGCAGGGGGTGGCTTGATTGCGCGATAGGCGCGTCGGCCACGGGTGAGCTGGGTGGCAATCGTGGACACAACTGAGGCGGGCGGCTTAGCATACGAGAGAGATGCGCCCGAAAGCCTGCTGGACAGTGAGCGCATGTTAGCGCTAGCCGCCCCCGAATTTAGGGCACTTAGCCATAAAGGCTCGCGCAAGGGCGTGCGTTTAGAGGCCATTTTCTGGAGCGCACTGGAAGTCGCCGCTGCCGATATCGGTATGTCGCGCAACGCCCTAGTCTTCAAGGTTCTGATGCTCGCCGGTTCTGACCAGTCGAATGCAACGTCTGTGCTTCGAACGTTCTTGATGGCTTATGCGATGCAGAGGCTGAAAGACGTCAGGGAGAATTAGCGATCTGACTAGTAGAGGTCATGATGTCAGCCAGGGCCTGATGGGGGAGCGGCAAAGAAGGCAGCTAGCCCCGGCTTGCGGCGAAGGTGGTCCTAAAAACTAAACACCACTCCGACCCTTGCTACGCGATCCTCTGTGCGAACAGCGGCGTTCCCCAGCAGCATCGAGAAATATTTCGGCTCCCCGAAATTCAGTTGCAGGACGTCGGCCGTGAGGCCGAGCGCTTCCGTTACTTGATATTTCGCCCCAATGCCGATCGCGGTGCCGACTATAAACTCGTCTTTTCGCGGTGCGCCGCGCGGGTGGAAATAGCCGCTTCCGAAGGCAACGCCAGCCGTGCCGTAAATCGAGAAGTCTTCGATCTGGAAGCCTGCTAGGGCGCGCACGGTGCCAAAGTGGTCGAGGCCGTCGATGCGGCCCCATGTCCTGTCTGAGCCAATATTTGACAGTTGGTAGTCGGCCTCGATCCCCAAAAGGATCGGGCTGGTCATTACCGTATAGCCAACCATACCGCCGATGAGCGTGCCGTTTGTCTCGGCCGTCCAGCCCGATCCGATGGCCTCCCGCTCGCCGTGGCCCGCGCCCAGAAGCACACCGGCATAGAAGTCGCCCTCCTGCGCCCCAGCAACGGTCGGCAAAGCGGCAAGCAGTGCCGCAATCACAATTGCTTTCATGATCTCCCCCTCTTTCTGGGCATGAAACGCAAAATGCCCGGCAAAGTCTAGACCGGCCCTAATAGGATTCCCTCCAATGACCCTCACTTACCGCGCCGCCCTTGAGGTGGCCGCGCACGAAGCGCTTGTGCGCCAAACCTATAAGGATAGCGTCGGGGTGCCGACCTGGTGCGTGGGTATGACCAACGCCACCGGGCACCGCGTTGAGCGCTATGTTGGCAACCCCGCGCCGCTCCAACACTGCATGAACGTGTTCGTGTGGGCGCTGCGGGCGTATGCTAAGCAGGTGGACGAGGCGTTCGCTGGCCACCGGCTGAACGAACACCAGTATGTTGCCGCCCTGTCGTTCCATTGGAACACCGGGAAGATCAAGCAGGCCGCGTGGGTGGAACATTGGAAGGCCGGCCGAGTTGCGCAAGCCCGGCAGGCGTTCATGAACTGGGTGACGCCCAAGGAAATCACCGTCCGCCGCCAAAAAGAGCGTGACCTGTTCTTTGACGGGAAGTGGACCGGCGACGGCACGATGACCGAATACACCCGCGTGCGTGCAAACATGACGCCGGACTGGTCTTCTGCTCGCCGGATATCCGTCGACAAGGAACTGCGTGCCGCGTTCGCGGGCAACCCGCCGGTGACTGTCGATCAACCAGCCCTGCCTGACAGCGTGGCACAAGCGCCGACGCTCACGCCGTCGGCGGTGAAGCCCGGTGTGCTTGTGCTGGTGGCCTTGGCTGTGGCGGCAGCTGGCGCATGGCTGCTGCGCCGCATACGCGGCCAGCGCAGCAATGAGCCGGTTGTACTGCCTGCCGATGACACGCCAGCCGACCAATAAGGAAATCCAAATGACCGTATTTATTCGTATCGGGCTGCGCTACGTCGCAGCCCTGCTGGTCGCGCGCGGCCTGCTCGATCCCGGCATGGGCGACATGCTGGCTAATGACCCCGACCTTCTGTCCGCGCTGCAAGTCCTTGCTGGTGTTGCCGCCGCGCTGGTGGCGGAAGGCTGGTACTGGCTGGCCAAGCGGCTGGGCTGGGCGACGTGATGCAGTGGCTGCTGAAGCTGCTCGCGGGCCCGGTGATCGACAAGTTCACCGGGCCGCTGCTCCGGGCCTATGAGGCCCAGCTGGCCGCCCAGAACGACACCGAGCGGCTGGAAGCCGAGCAGACGGCTCGCCGCATTGAAGCGGCGCGCGACATAGCGTTGGCCGAGACCCAACGAGCGCTGAGCGCCACGTCGGTAGGCCGCTGGCTTATCGTCGTGCCGTTCGGGATTTGGTGGGCCGCCATCTACCTGGTGCAGATTATCAACCCATGGTTCGGACTGTCGCTGGTGGTTGTCGCTGTGCCGCCCGCAATCCACGACATGGCGCTGGTTCTGGTACCGGCGATCGTTATTGCCGACGCCGGGGCGCTGGTGTTGCGCGGGAGGCGCGCATGACCATAACCTGGGAAGTCGTATCGGCGGTGCTGGTATTGCTGGGTGCAGTGTCGGGCGTTTGGTGGCGCGTGGAAGGCATGATCCGCCGCAACACGGATGATTTGGCGGCGCACCGCCTTCATATTGCCGAGGTATATGTCACGAAGGCTGGCATGACCGAGCAGACCGCACAGATCATGGCGGCCATCAACGGGGTGAGCGGGAAGCTAGACCACCTGACGGGTCGGATCGATGCGCTCTATAAGCCGGCGGCGCGCAGAAGTGGTGGCCAGTAGTGCGGCGCCCACTACATGTTGTGTTTTCGCTTGACATCCGCCGCGCAATCCTATATAAGCCTCCCATAAATTCCAAATGATTCCCATAGCCAGCCACGGTCGCAGCGCAAGCTGTGGGATGATTTTGCACATCTGAATGCACGTCCCCCGTTGGCTCCCGCCGGCGGGGGATTTTTTGTTTTGCATGCCGCGCTGACACCAAAGGCGCGGACGTACCAAGAGGAGTAGAGGATGACGGCAGAGGGCAAGCCCGACGCGCAGACAGTACGGCGCGTGCTGGAAATGATCCGCGAGCCAGCCGCAGGCGTCACGAGCGCCATGGCTGAGCACGCAGCGCAGGCGCGCAAGCGTAACGGGCACGGCGAGTATGGCTATCGCGACATGTGGCAGGCTGGTGTTGATTATCTAATCCGCAATGCGGGCGGGGTGGTGGCATGAGCCGGCCCGGGGATATCCCGCAGGACGTGTTGCAGCAGGCGCGAGCCGTGTTTGTTGCGATAAGCGGAATCGAAGACGCGGCTGATTTGCTTCGGGTGGCGTCGGGCGAGTTTGATGACGCGCCCATGCTTTCCATTGCGGCCCGCGCCATCCTTGCCGAGCGTGAGCGTTGCGCTAATATTGTAGACGAGGAGATTGAGCAGGCCCGCGAATTTGGGCCACATCACATTCCTGTCCTTTCGGCAGCCGCTCGCGCCATCCGCACCGGTGCCGCCCATGGCTAACCCCCGCCTTTCCGACGAAGACGCCATCGAAGCCGCAATCGCCTACCGCGCCTGCGGCGAGAACAAAACCGAAGCGGCCCGCACGCTTGGCCTGCCGAGACAGACGTTCACGAACCGCCTGAACCGCGCGGCGGAGCGGGGGTTGTTGGGCAACATGGAGACGTTGCCGGGTTACAGCATCCGCCAGATCACCGACACACCAAACGGGCAGTACGTCCAGCAGCGGAAAGAAGCTGGCCCAGAATGGGCGCCGACTGACGGTCTGACCATCAAAGGCAAGACAAGCCTGATCGACGCCGAAGGGCGCATTATTACCCAGCACGTGATGGAGCGGGCAGGGGCGGAAAGCCAGCGCGTAGCGCTTGAGGCAGCGGTCGAGGCGCTAAAGGAAACGCTGCCGCGCGTCGCTCCCGTGCCGTCGCACACAGCCGACACGATCTGGAACGACGACCTGCTTAACCAGTACACTGTCACCGACAACCACTTCGGCATGCTGGCGCACCGCGAGGAGACCGGCTCGGACTACGACCTGAAAATCGCCGAGCAGCTTTTCTTGGATTGGTTCTCGGCGGCAATCCGCACCAGCCCAGACGCGCACACCGGCCTATTGGCGCAGCTCGGCGACCTGATGCACCACGACAGCCTGGAATCCGTCACGCCAGCGCACAGGCACGTTCTCGACGCCGACAGCCGCTTGCACAAAGTCGTGCGAGCCGTGGTCCGGGCCTTGCGTCGCGTCATCGATATGATGCTCGCCAAGCATGAGCGCGTTCACGTCGTTATGGCGTCTGGTAATCACGACCCGGCTTCGTCGGTATGGATCCGCGAGCTACTGGCCACGCTCTACGAGAACGAACCGCGCATTACCGTCGATCGCAGCCCGGACCTCTATTATGCGTTCGAGTGGGGGCAGACCGGACTTTACTACCACCACATGCACAAGCGCGGCGTGAAAGACCTCGACCGCACATTCGCCGGGAAGTTCCGCGAAATGTTCGGGCGGTGCCAGTACAATTACGGCCATGGCGGGCATCTGCATTCCGACGCGGTGGTCGAGACAGCCCTGATGCACATCGAGCGCCACGAAACGCTTGCCGCCCCGGACGCCTACGCGAGTGGCGGCGGGTGGCTGTCTGGCCGGTCGGCCAAGGTCATTACGTACTCGAAGAAATACGGGGAGGTAGGGCGCTCGACCCTGCGACCAGAAATGGTCGCTGGGGCTTATCGGGCCGCGAACGATAATGAACCGGCGAGCGAGGGGAGGGTGGCTGCGTGAGCAAAGTCCGAAAATTGAACATTCACAACATCAAGAATCGCTTTCTGCGCGGGATAGTGATGTGGGCGGCGCTGCCGTTGGCACTGATTGTGTTGGTTGTCCCGCTTGTGCTGGCTGAATCGGCTTATGAAGCAGCGAGGGTTTTTGGTCAGCGTCTACGTGAAGTAGTGTGGCGCGACCTCATCAAATCGAACTTCCAGACATTGCTGTTTAGGAGGGTTGCAGCATGACCTCCCACAGAGAATCCCGCCGCTGGAAGCGCCTTTCGCGCACAGCCATCGGTAAGGTTCTGCGGCTGCGCGATAACGGCTGGCCGCGATACTCCGCGCCCAAACGCTCCGGGCGATGGTTCTGGGGAGCCGCCGCCTAACACCAAGTCGGGCCCACCAAGCCCGCGCTACCAAGAGGAGAAATACAGATGGAAAGATTGAAACCCATGATTTGGGCGGGATTCGGCGCGTGCGTTGCGTTGGCTTCCACTAGTATCGACAGCCCGGCGGGCGCCTTCTCGGCATTCTCGGCAATTGTGCTTGGAGTGATTGGGGCGGCAGCTGAGGTGCGCACATGACCGCCCAGCTTGTCGACATCGCCGCCCGCAAGTCGGTGGAGCGGGTGCCGACTGAGGCAGAATTATTGCGCGCGATCGAAGCATACGGCAACGCGCCGTTCACCGGCCAACTCTGGCTCGACATGGACGGCGTGTTGGCCGACTTCGACTCGGCCGCCTGTGCCGCGCTCGGAACCGACAACACGTACAAATGGGAGTGGGTCCACGGCACGAAAGCGTTCTGGGCCGGGCTGAATGCCAACCCGAATTTCTTCCTCGACCTGCCGCCGATGCGGGACGCTTGGTTCCTACTCGAAAGCGTGAGGCACCTCAATCCGAAGGTGCTTACCGCATTACCTAAGGCCGGGGCCGACGCGGTCGCGGTGCAGAAGCGGGAATGGATTGCACGTCACGTTGGTGATTTGGAGGTCGTGACCTGCTTGACGCACGAGAAGCCGGACTATTGCCAACCGGGTGACGTTCTTGTCGACGACCGGGCAGTCAACATGGCGGCGTGGGAGAAGAAGGGCGGCCAGTATGTGCTGCACACCGACGCGCTTTCGAGTGTGCGCGAATTGCGTGGAATGGGGGTGTTGTGATGGTGTTTCCTGGAACTGCTTATCTGCCAATGGCGCCCATCAATCTCAAGTGGAGCCACCATAAGCGCGAAGACTGGGGGCTAGGACCACTCGACTGGCCGCACCTTCGCCCCGCCAACGACAACCACGCTCAGGTCGCCACTTGGCCGAAAGTCGTGGCATTCACCGGCCTCGCTGGTGCCGGCAAGTCCACGGCGGCCGACATCCTCGTTCGGCGCGGTTACAGCCGCGTGAAGTTCGCGGGGCCGCTGAAAGCGATGATGCGGGCAATTGGGCTGACCGACGCCCACATCGAGGGCGACCTAAAGGAAATCCCGCACCCATGGTTGCAGGGGCAGACGCCGCGCCACGCGATGCAGACGCTTGGGACAGAATGGGGCAGGCGGTGTATCGGAGAGCAGCTTTGGACCGGGCTGTGGTGGAACGCTGCCCGCGACTGTGTTGAGCACGGTGGCCGCATCGTCACTGACGATTGCCGCTTCCAGAACGAGGCGGAAACCGTTCGCAGCTTGGGCGGCGTGGTTCTGCGGGTCGTTGGTCGTGGCGGCATTGCCGGGTCGCATAGCAGCGAGGCTATGGACTTTGATGCAGACGACATCATCGAAAACACCGGCTCGCTTGCCGACTTGGAAAGCAAGGTGCTGACGGCCATGGAGATGGCGGGGTGATGGACTGGAAAAGCTACACGTTTGGTGCGGTAAGTTTCTATCTGTTTTCCGCCGTGCTTTCCGGCATGGCCTTTGCGAAGTCTATGCCTGCGCTTAATTTGTTGGGGCAAGCGTATGTCGGCCTGACTTGGCCGGGCGCACTGTTATGCACGGCGACTATTGGCTGTGACGTGCTGCCACCTGTGGCGATCGCGCAGCACTTCTTTTCGTTCTAACCCACACACCGCCTCTTGCTCACGCAGGAGGCGGTTTCGCTGTTCTATAACACTTGCACGCCTGAACTGTACGGACCGGTCACCGGGAAGCCTTGTACAGTTTAGATGCGATTTCGTAGAATTCTTCGGGTGCGTATTCCGGGGAAAAAGCAGACGGCACGCCTGCCAATTGGTGAATTTTTCCACCCTCAGGCATGCCCTCGACTACTTCTAGCTGACCCGGTGGGTCATCCGGGAGCGCAACCTCGTCATTCGACCATATACCCGAAATTTCGCGGTAATCGTCTTCGCTCCACGTGTAGAGGCGCCGGTGCGAACCTTCATCCAAGTACTTCTGGCACTCGGGGATTTTGTCGAGCGGGATGTTGGGGGTAGGAAGCATCTTCTCGATCTCCACGCCCGTCAGCTTCTTTATGGCGAGCGCGTAGGAATGGGCGTGGACCGAGCCCCGGACCAGAAGATAGCCGCATACCTCTCGGCCGGTTGGATCGCTGAGCGTTTCGTACACCCTCAGCTTGTGAAGTCGGGCACCGCATTCAAGATGGAAGTTGTGCAGGAGATCAAAGAGGACGTTGCCGGTGGTCGTCACGAAATCGGTGTTCCAGGAAATGCCATTGGCATTGACGGGAGTGGCGCCACCGCCGTTGGAGAGAAAGGCTGAGGCGAGCCGGATATCGTTCATCGCTTCGAACGGAGCCTTGGAAATGTCTCCGCCGGGCTTGTCGTCTTGTCTTGGCTTTTCTGGGCCATTGTTCAACATTGCAACGCCGTTGCTCACCAGTTCGACGTGGGCCAGCTCCTCGGCTGTAATCGATGCTACAAGGCTATAGAACGGTCGCAGTTTGTCCTTGCTGCGGAAATTGAAGCTCTGGAACATGTAATTGCCTAGGGTGGACATTTCCCCGTATTTGCCTCCCAGCAACTCTTGTAGCGCAGCTGCCGCGTTAGGGTCCTGTTTCGCTGGGGGAGGAAGTTCAGTAATCAGTCTATCAACACGCATGAACATGGCGGTCGGTCTCCACTGTGATTCCGAGCGCAAACGAGTCCGGGCCAGAGGCGTTCCAAACAGCAGTGGCTGGATGACCTTATGTTATCGAAGACCCAGGGGGTCGCTGGGGCACCGTAGTCGACAATGGCGTATCTCGATGGTGGCGTTCAGCGTCCGTCTCGGACAACCTTTCCATCAATGCTTCGATTTGATTGTTTCTTTCGATCGGCTTTGACAGGGGCCAGCGATTCAGCAGGTCTAAGCCCTTCTCCGACTGCGAGATTTTTTGGATGATTCTGGAAATATTTGCCATAGACCGCTCTAACTTACCGAGGGCGTCAAGCGTTAGAGGCGGGAAAGGTTCCGCTCACTTTCAGTTGGTGGAAGAGTCGTATTGCTATCGGGAAAAGTGATTGTGGCCTGCAATCCAGCTGCATTCCACTCTCGGGCGATGTCGCCCTCTAGGGCGCCAATCAATGCGACTTCTAATTGACTGCCGAACCCAAACGTTATGGGCTCTTGAGGCTCGGGGCCGCCCGTTTCTTCCCACTTAATCACGACCATTCCGGATTGGTATTCAACGCGGACGGACAACCGCCCTTTCGCAACTGACAGTGCGCCATATTTCGCCGCATTAGTTGCGAGTTCATGGACAAGCAAAGCCAAGCTCGACGCTCGACTGCTGCCGATCTGCGCTGCGCTGCCCGTTACGGTTATGCAATCGCCGTCGCGATAGGGTTCGAGGATAGTTTGGATGAGGGGAAGAAGATCGACCGGCACATCCTTAGCGGTCTCGCCCTTCCAGTTTGCGAATGTCAATTCGTGCGCTCGCGCCAAAGCTGACATCCTAGCGCGAATTGTGCTCACAACGTCCTCAGGAGTAGCGCATGAACGAGCACTCAACGAAACGATGGCATGGGCAAGAGAGAACAGATTTTTGATTCGGTGCTGCATCTCGCCGACGAGCAGATGCAGACGTTTTTCCGCAATTCGCTTCTCAGAAATATCGCGGCCAATCTTGGAAGCGCCGACGATTGCTCCGGAGGAGTTTCGTATCGGAGAAATGGTCAACGACAGAGGGACTTCGGAGCCATCCTTGCGCCGACGAACAGTTTCGAAATGGTCGACCCTTTGCCCGGCGCTAATGCGAGCAAGGATTCTGGGCTCTTCCTCTAGCCGGTCTTCTGGGATGAGAATTGCTATTGGTTTTCCGATTACCTCCTCAGGGGCATAACCGAAAATTCTAGAGGCTCCACCGTTCCAGCTTTTGATGCGTCCGGAGAGATCCTTGCTGATAATGGCGTCGTTCGAACCTTCGATCAAAGCCAGGAGCCAGTCTCGGGGATCAAAATCCTCAGGCTGTTCGGTGACGTGTACTCGGCTCACTTTGGCCTCCAATATAGCTAGTCCACCTAATTTATGTCACGCGGCCCCGTATGCGAATAGTCAAACTCTCCCAATTTATGCGGCGTCGCAGCGCTTCCCGTGCAGCCAGTGAATTTTGATGGTCTCTCCGTCAGCGCCTATAAAGTTCATGCACACGCAGTCCCTACCTAGCTTAATAGAGGTGGCCGTCCGCATGTTTCCACCGTCCTATTGAATCGCCACTGGGTCAAAGTGCAGGTTCAGCATCCGCACCGTCTTCTTTCACGCCTCGCGCCACGACCTCCAATGAACCATCCGGCAGCGGGCGCTGCAGCTCCGCCGCCTCATCCCAAGGCGCGGTCAGCCACGTCTCCACTTCCTCCAACTCGGTCAAAATCACGGGCATTGCCTTTGGGTGAATCGGGCGCACTTCCCCATTCGGCTCGCTGGTAAGGAAGGCGAACAGATCGGTAGTTTCCTCGCCGACTTTGACCTTCCGCACGCTTGTCCATTGGGCCACCCATATGCCGGCGAAGAAGGCAAGCGGGCGGCTCTCATCGAGTGCGAACCAGATGTCGCCGCCCGCTGCCTTGTTGAACTCCGAGAAACTGGTGAACGGGACGACGCATCGGCTTTCCACGCCCAGCCAGCGCCGCCAGTGGGGCGACTTCGTATTCCTCACGTTCGTGACGCCAGGATCCCGGTTCTTGCCTTCTAGTACGAACTTCGGGCTAGGCATCCCCCAGCGCGCCATTGCCAGCTCGCGCTCGCCCTCGTGGTTTCGAACGATCGGCGCGGCATAGTCTGGAAAGATGCCCGGCTGAGGTGGCATGTTGCCGATGCTGTCCGCAACGCGCGTCGCCTTAACGAAATCAATGATCGCTTGGCGGTTGGTCGTGTGGCTGTAGAGATTGCACATGCGGCGGGCCTCACTCCATATCTGGAACCTGCCCGAAAGCGTACAACACATTCGGCTCGCCGTACTCCCCGATGTCGGGGTGTGCCTCGCGGGACCAAGCGATGACGCCTGCGTATCGGCCCGCCAGTGCTGCTGCCTCCGTTCGCGCCCGAGCCTCGCTTTGGAACTCGCGCGGCTCAAAGGCAGGCCGCATTCCGCCTTCGCCATCGTCCTCGAAAGCCATCACGACGATGAGCTTCGGCATTTTGTGAACAGGTGCTGTGCCGCTCATATCTGGACTCCGTTCTCGTCTGGCGGTAAATTAGAACAAAATGAGAACGCGAGCAACTGTGCAGTAGAATGAGCAAGATCCGAACCCTGCGCCACGTAGCCGATAGCGGCGCAACGATGCTGGCCGTTTGCCATGCGGTCGGCTGTCGGCATACGCGGCCAGTCGACTTGCACAAGCTGATGAAAGCGGTGGGCGAGCTTGCCAGCGTGCTACCGGTGCGAGACCAGTCGCACTTCTCGGAGCGTATGCGCTGCCCGGAGTGTGGTCACCGGGGAATGTTCTTGTGGGTAGAGCAACCGCAGAAGCCGCACCCTATCTCAAATAGCCGGATGAACTTCCTTGTAACGGCGTATGACCGCGAGACCAATCGCGTCATCTCCGACGTGCTGCGTGCCAGCGACCGGCGGGTGGCCCATGGGGGATTTTCAGTGGCCGAAGCAATCATGCCCGCGGCGCGCCTGGAAATGACCTTCCAGAACAGGATCATCCATCAGTCGCATCTGAGGATTGTGCGGGGCGGGCGGGGGTAGATTCGATCCGAGATTCGATACAGTATCCACGTAGCTTTGCAGATAAACCTGTTTCTGGGTAACCCACCCTCGACAGGCGGGATCAAACCCATTAGATACCCCTATCGAAAATCCTAATGGCTTTCGGGACGGATAGGAATCTAGGAATTCGCTAAGTATTTGAAACTCCTAAATTGGCGTGCTCCGTCCCCGGGCACCATTTATCTGTTTTTCTCCGCATCAGTTTCTGTCATGGAAATGCTCTGTATCGAACAGTCTTGTCGGTGCATAAGTTACGGCAGTCGGCGTCGTGACTTTCATTTGCGGGCGTTGATCGCGTAAGATGGCTGGCCGGCTGAGCGGAGGGCATTCTTGATCGCTAGCGTTCTCGAACCGTATGGCGCGTTGATCGTCGCTGCGGTCATTGCCATCCTTTTTGTTGCCTTTGCCCGGGAATGGCGCGCGCCTGAAGTCAGTGCCGGTGTCGCGGCATCCGCTCTTGTCGTGCTCCAGATCATTTCCGTGGACGATCTGCTGGGCGTGCTGTCCAACAGCGCCCCGGCCACCATCGCCGGCATGTTCGTGATTTCGGCGGCCTTGATGCGCACCGGCGCGCTGGAACGCTTCATGGTGCTGGTAACCTCAGGCGCCAAACGCCATCCCTACCGCTCGATGCTGCTGTTTCTGGTGTCCATCGCCATCATGTCGGCTTTCATGAACAACACGCCGCTGGTGATGATGATGATCCCGGTTGCTGTGGCGCTGTCGCGGGAAATGCAAGCCGCACCGACCAAATTGCTGATTCCGGTGTCGTTTGCGGCCATTCTGGGCGGAACCGGCACGCTGATTGGCACCTCCACCAACATTCTGGTCGATAGCGTAGCGCAGGCGCAGGGGCTGGAACCGTTCCATATTTTCGAGATTGCGCCTGTTGGGATTGTGGTGGCCATCGTCGGTATCATCACCATGCTGGCGTTCCGGTTCCTTTTGCCGGACCGCACGTCGGTGGCGGTGCTCACCTCCCAGGAGGGCAAGCAATATGTGCTCGAAGCGGTGATCGAGGACAATTCCCCCCATGTGGGCCGCAAGGCGCGGGACGTGCCAGCGTTCAACCGCTCTGACCGACAACTGATCGACGTGCTGCGCGCCAGTTTTTCCTTGCGTCGCCATATGCATGACGTGGTGCTTCAGGCCGGGGACGTTGTGGTGCTGCGCACTTCGGTAGCCGAATTGCTGTCAATGAAGGAAGAGGGCGATTTGCAACTGCCTGAGGCCGAGCACATGCAATCGCTGGGGACCCGCTCATCGTCAATGATCGAGATATTGATCGGGCCGGGTGCGGGGGTGCTGGGCAAGACCCTCAAGCATTTGCGCCTGCGCCGCCGCTACGGCGTCTATCCGCTGGCGCTGCACCGGCGCGGGGCGAGTATTTCGGAACGATTCGAAACGACACCGCTCGAAGTGGGCGATACCCTGATGATGGAAGGGGCGCCCGAAGACCTTCAGCGCATGGTCGAGGATTATGATCTGGTCAACGTCTCGGTGCCCGCCGAACGCGGTTTCCGCCGGGGCAAGGCACCGCTGGCGGTGTTCGTGCTGCTGGCAGTGGTGGTCGGGGCGGCGTTTGGGCTGATGCCGATCGCCGGCCTGGCGCTGATCGGCGCGGCAACGGTGCTGGTCACGCGCTGCGTTGAACCCGACGAGGCAGTACAGGCCGTGGACTGGCGCGTTCTGGGGCTGATCATGGCCATGCTCGCTATTGGCGTGGGGATGGAGAATGTGGGGCTGGTCGGCCATATCGTAGGCGCAATCGCGCCGCATCTGGCGCAGCTCTCGCCGCTGTTTGCACTCGGTGTCGTCTATCTGCTTTCCTCGTTTCTGACCGAAGTGGTGACCAACAATGCGGTGGCGGTAATCGTCACGCCGGTTGCCATCGGGCTGGCCGCGAGCCTGGGCGTCGATCCCCGACCCTTCGTGGTTGCAGTGATGTTTGCAGCCAGCGCGAGCTTTCTCACCCCCATCGGCTACCAGACCAACACGCTGGTCTATAGCGCCGGGGGCTACAAATTCTTCGATTTCGTACGCATCGGCCTTGTGGTCAACGTCGCGGTGTTTGCGGCGGCGATGGTGATGATTCCGCTCACCTGGTCGTTCTAGGGTCTTGACCCTGGCGACTCCCGCCGGAACCGCCGCACGCCTGCATCGTTCTTCCTGTCCAGACAAGGAGACGATCATGCCTGCAAAATCCAAGGCGCAGCAACAGGCCGCCGGAGCGGCTCTGGCCGCCAAGCGTGGCGATATCCCCAAGAAGGACCTCAAGGGCGCCTCGCGCGAAATGGCCAAATCGATGAGCGAAAAACAGCTCGAAGACATCGCCTCGACCAAGCGCAAGAACCTGCCTGAGAAAAAGCACTAACGGAGCGCTTCCAGCAAAAGTGGCTCGCACTTTTGCGGTTCGGAAGCGCGACCAGACAAGGGCTGCGCTTCCAGCAAAAGTGGCTCCACTTTTGCGTTTCGGAAGCGCTAGACGATACGTGCGTTAGGCAGCTTTTGGCGCGATGTTTGCCAGGGTCGAGACCAGCCGTTCGGCGGTCAGCGGCTTGACGCAGACCGGGGCGCTGGCGAATTCGGTGCGCAAGGCTTCGCGCTCGGGCTGGCCGGTGTGGAAGGCGAAGGGAATGCCGCGGGTCCGCAACAGCTTTGCCGCCGGGAACACTTCCTTGCCATGCAGGTCGATATCGAGCAATGCCAGATCGATACTGGCATTAAGGGCCGCCGCGCTTGCGTCCTCAAGCGAGGTGCAGGGGCCGACGACTTGCGCGCCCGCCGCCGTTAGCGTATCGGCGATATCGAGGGCGACCAGCATTTCGTCTTCGACGAGCAGTACCGTCTTGCCTGCCAGTATCCTGTCGGGCACTGTGGACCTCCCTTTCGGGCTTGGAGACACTGCGCCCAGTATGGAAGCTCCGGGTTTCGAGGGCGTTAAGAGCGGCCGGATGCTCCGTGCCGGTGATATCTTGCTCTTGGTCGGGCGGATTTGCATCAAATGCAAACAAATAGGTTGGACTCTATTTTACCATGCAGGCGTAGGGTTGTGAGCAACGGTTGAGTGGCGCTGGTTCGACTCACCAGCGCTTCCTAACCGTGGGGGCACACCGAAACAAAAACGGAGACGCCCTATGCCTTCCGCCTACATCCTGGCAAAGGACCGCATCCAGCAGGCCCGCGCCATGCTGGCCAATGATATCTGGTTCGACGCGGTTACCGATCACCTGTTCGAGGTCGCGCTGGCGCGGCTTGACGAACTGGATGCCGGGGTGTTCGACGATGCCGGCAAAAGGCCCGAAACGCTTCGCCCCGCCATGCCCGCGCGGGTGCGCCTGATGCCGTGGCTCGACCGCTGAGAGGGGCGTTTCCGGTTGAAAAACATGCTGATTTTGCTGCAAATGCGCAAAATTGTGGGAACCGGACGCCGTGCCCGAAATTTGCTAGAAAGTGAGCGTAGCGAAGAGAACTGATTCTGTTCGGCTCGCGCCGGCAAGCTTTCCATAGGGGGTTTCCGATCGGTACCGGTCCGCACGACACGATCCTCAACAAGGCCGCGATACGCTGGAGCCTTTCCAAGCTCACCCCCGTGGCCGAAACCGTCACCGCATGGACCTACAAGGTGCTGCGCGACGACAACACGCCGGCGGCGCTGCGGGTCTATAAGCCCGGGGCAGGGGATGCCGGACGGTCCGGCGCCCTGTTGGACTGGTATCGCGGCGACGGGGCCATCAGGCACTACGCCACCGCCGAAAACGCAATCCTGACCGAATGGGCCGATGGCAAGCTGCTGTCCGAGCCCGCGCTTGAGGGTCGGGACGATCAGGCCATCGGGGCGATCGCCAATCTGGTGGGAATGCTGCATGTCAGCCGCCCCAACGTGCCCGACAACCTGATGCCGCTGCGCGAATATCTTTCGGATTTCTTTGCCGCCGACGTGCGGCTGTGGCCCGATACGGCGCGCGACCTGTATGCGCGCTCGGTGGGCATCGCCTACGCCGCGCTCGACAAGCCCGCCGCCGATATTCCCCTGCATGGCAATGTGCATCACGATCGCATCGTTTTGACCGAGCGCGGATGGATTGCCCGCACCCCGATCGGACTGGTCGGCGATCCGGCCTATGAACTGGCGGCCTGCTTCGTGCACCCGTGGGGCAATGTAAACCTCGCCGCCGATCCCGTCCGCATCAACGCCATGGCGGACGTGTTTTCCGCCAAATTGGGACACCGGCGCAAACGTATCCTCGCCTACGCCGCCATCTACGCGGCCAACTCCGCCTGCCAGGCTTTGGCGGTTGGCGGTTCGATCAACTGGCAACTCGCCATCCTGCCCAACCTGCTCTCGGCCTACGATCAAGCCTGAGGTGCAGGGGGGAACTGGAGGCAGGGGGGGTGCTCACCGCGTATCCGCAAGGGAGATGGGTATCTCCGGTCGGGCGGAGAGCAAGTCCTCAGCGTCATCCCGGGCGAAGACCCGGGAACCAGTAACCGGCAGGGCTTGTGATAGAGCCGTGGCGCTGAGTGTACTGGCCCCCGGACCAAGTCCGGGGTGACAAGGGGTGGGTGAGGCGGCGATTTTGATAATCATGCCTTCACCCGTCCCTCGCGTGTCATCCGGGACCAGGACCCCGCAGCTGGCAGATTTAGCGGCCTTTTCTTCACCACCGCCGCCCGCTTCCCTTCTCCCCTTGAGGGAGAAGGTGGATCGCCCGTAGGGTGAGACGGATGAGGGGTGCTGTGAGTTTCTGCTGTCCACCAGCGCGGATGCTTTTTCTCCCGGCAGTGCACCCTCACCCCCGGCCCCTCTCCCTCAAGGGGAGAGGGGGGCGCTTTTTGCTGCGCTTACGACTCTCTTCTCAACGCTGCCCCAACCCGTCATCCCGGGCGAAAACCCGGGATCCAGCAACCGGCAGGGCTTGTGATAGAGCCGTGGCGCTGAGGGTACTGGCCCCCGGATCAAGTCCGGGGTGACAAGGGGTGGGTGAGGCGGCGATTTTGATAATCATGCCGCCACCCGTCCCTCGCGTGTCATCCGGGACCAGGACCCCGCAGCTGGCAGAGTTAGCGGCCTTTTCTTCACCACCGCCGCCCGCTTCCCTTCTCCCCTTGAGGGAGAAGATGGCCGCGAAGCGGTCGGATGAGGGGTGTTGTGAGTCCTTGCTGTCCACCAGCGCGGATGCTTTTGCCCCCGCAGTGCACCCCTCACCCCCGACCCCTCTCCCTCAAGGGGAGAGTGGGGCGCTTTTGGCGGCGCTTAGGACTCTTTTTCAACGCCTCCCCAATCCGTCATCCCGGGCGAAGACCCGGGATCCAGTAACCGGTAGGGCTTGTGATAGAGCCGTGGCGCTGAGGGTACTGGCCCCCGGATCAAGTCCGGGGTGACAAGGGGTGGGTGAGGCGGCGATTTTGATAATCATGCCCTCACCCGTCCCTCGCGTGTCATCCGGGACCAGGACCCCGTAGTTAGCGGCCTTTTCTTCACCACCGCCGCCCGCTTCCCTCAAGGGGAGAGAGGGCGCTTTTTGTAGCGCTTGCGCTGAAGCCAGCCGGGGCTACGCCGTGAGCGTACGGCGCACGGCGTCGTGCCAGCCGGCGAGTCGGGCGGCGCGGGTGGTGGGGTCCATGTCGGGCAGGAACTGTTTTTCCAGCGCCCACAGGCGGGAAAACTCGTCCATGCCGGGCCAGAGGCCGATTGCCTGTCCGGCGAGCCAGGCCGCGCCCAGAACGGTGGTTTCGAGCATGTGGGGGCGATCGACCGGGGCGTTGAGGATGTCGGCGAGGAACTGCATGGTGTAGTCCGAGGCGACCATGCCGCCATCGACCCGCAACACGGTGCGCGCGCCGTGCCCGTCCCAATCCTTGTGCATGGCGTCGAGCAGGTCGGCGGTCTGGTAGCAGACCGCTTCCAGCGCCGCGCGGGCGAAATCTTCCGGGCCGGTGTTGCGCGTCAGGCCAAAGATCGCGCCGCGCGCCTCTGCATCCCAGTAGGGCGCGCCCAGCCCGACAAAGGCAGGGACGAGATAGATATTTTGCGCCGGATCTGCCTCCAGCGCCAGCCGTCCGGAATCGGACGCCTTGCCGATGATCTTGAGCCCGTCCCGCAGCCATTGCACCGCCGCCCCGGCGACGAAAATCGAACCTTCCAGCGCATAGGTGGTCTTGCCGCCAAGCCGATAGGCGATGGTCGAGAGCAGGCGGTTTTGCGAGCGCACCAGAGTGTCGCCGGTGTTGAGCACGGCAAAGCACCCGGTGCCATAGGTGGATTTGAGCATGCCCGGCGCAAAGCAGGCCTGACCGATCACCGCCGCATGCTGATCGCCAGCGACGCCCCTAATCGGGATGGCGGCACCGAACAGCGATACCTCGGTTTCGCCATAAGCCCCGTCGCTGTCGCGCACTTCGGGAAGCATGGCTTGGGGAACATCGAGCAATGCCAGCAACTCGGCATCCCACGCGCCGGTGCCGATATCGAACATCAGGGTGCGGCTGGCATTGGTGGCGTCGGTCGCGTGAACCTTGCCGCCGGTCAACCGCCAGATCAGATAGGCGTCGATGGTGCCAAACGCCAATTCCCCCGCTTCGGCCCGCTGGCGCGCGCCCTCGATGGTGTCGAGCAGCCATTTGACCTTGGTGCCGGAAAAATAGGGATCGAGTAAAAGGCCGGTCTTGCGGCTGACCATCTCCTCATGACCTTCGGCGCGCAGTTGCGTGCAGATATCGGCGGTGCGGCGATCCTGCCAGACGATGGCCCGATGGATCGGCTTGCCGGTGGTCTTGTCCCACACGATGGTGGTTTCCCGCTGGTTGGTGATGCCCAGAGCGGCAATATCGCCCGCCTCAAGGCCCGCCTTGGCAAGCGCGGTGCGGATCGACCACAGGACCGATTTCCAGATGTCTTCGGGGTCGTGTTCGACCCAGCCGCTTTTGGGGAAATGCTGGCGGAATTCCTTCTGGCCTTGCCCGACCACCTGCATGTTCTTGTCGAACACCAGCGCGCGGCTTGAGGTCGTCCCCTGATCGATGGCCAGAATATGGCTGCGCATCACCCGTTCTCCCTGCGGCTGTTGAGCCAAAAGCCTGCCTCAATCGCGCAGCTGCGTAAAGATTGACGCGCCGGGCCAACCAGTGTCTGGTGGCCGGGGTCCCGCCTTTTGTCTCCCTGTAAAGCCGCTGCATGCTGTCTGTGCTCAACGTCATCGCCCCGGTCTTTGTGCTGATCGGGCTGGGTTATCTGGCCGTGCGGCTGAAGCTCTATCCGGAGACGGGCGTTGGCGGGCTGCTCGCCTATGTGAATAATTTTGCAACCCCGTGCCTGTTGTTCCGCGCCATGATCGACGTGGATTTCGCCTCGGCGTTCAATCCGGCGATCATCGCGCCCTATTATGCAGGGGCGTTCGCGGTGTTCGTCATCGGGGCTCTGGGGGCAGGCAGAATCTTCAGACGGACGCCCGGCGAGGCGGTGTCCGTAGGGTTTTCCGCGACCTTCACCAATACGGTGCTGGTCGGCATTCCCGTGGTGCAGCGGGCCTATGGCGATGAGGCGATGCCGATCATCTATTCGATAATCGGCCTGCACGCGCCACTGCTGATGACGCTGGGCATGTTCGTGATGGAACTGGCGCGGCGCGATGGCGGGCGGGTGAGCACGGCGCTGGTGCAGGGCGTGCGCAAGGCGGCGGTCAATCCCATCCTGATCGGCATTGCGCTGGGACTGGCCGGTAATGTGGCCGGACTTGAGCTGACGGGCGTTGTCGATGACGTGACCCTGCTGCTCGCCGGAACGGTGATGCCCGTTGCCCTGTTCGGGCTGGGCGGGGCGCTCAACCAATACAAGCTCGGCGAAACCTGGACACAGGCGCTGATGACCAGTGGATTGCAACTGATCATCCATCCGGCCATCGCCTATGTGCTGATGGTGCCGGTGCTGGGGGTCGATCCGCAGGTCGCCCGCTACGGCGTGCTGCTTGCAGCGATGCCAGCAGGTATCAATACCTATATTTTCGCGACCTTCTACAACCGCGCGGTCGATGTGGCCGCCAATACCATCCTGCTCTCGACGGTGTTGTCGCTGATCACCATCACCGGATGGCTGCTGCTGTTGGGGGCGTAAATCGATCTGGTTCTGGACGACGATTATAAATTGCGTAACAGTCGGGGCGTTCACATCCGGCATATTGGGGGCCAGCGGCTCCTGCCGATCTATCGAGGGAGACACGATGTACAAGTTTGAAGTTTATAAGGACAAGGCGGGCGAGTTCCGCTTCCGCTTTCGCGCATCCAATGGCGAGATCATGTTTGTCTCGGAAGGCTACAAGGCCAAGGCCTCGGCCATGAGTTCCATCGAATCGATTCGCAGGAATGTGCCCGATGCCGGGCTGGACGATCAGAGCGCAGCCTGAACGCATCCGTTCCGGCTATGCCTGAGGGCCCGGCACAGCGTCCGGGCCCGCTCAGCCTCATTGTCCCGGAGCCACGCTGGGCTGTTTGCGACCATTGACCATGACAACCACCAGCGGAATGGCAAAGGACAACAGCAATAGCCGCGCCACGTGATGGGCGGCGATGAACGCGGTGTCATAACCCAGTGCAATCGCCAGCGCGCCCATTGATTCGAGCCCGCCCGGTGACAGGCCCAGCCACAACTGGCCGACGGGCATCGACACCAGGAAGCTGACAGCGATGGCAAACAGGGTGGTGGCCGCAACGGTGATCGCGGTGGCGACGCTGCCGCCCCACAACGCCTGAACCATCTCGGCGCGGGTGATGCCGGCAAAACGCGAGCCGATCAGCGCGCCCATGCCGATAAAGGTGGGGGTGACCAGAAGCGGTGGCAATGCGCCCGAGAAATTTCCGGTGAGCTTCATGATGGTGGCGACCGCCATCGAGCCCAGCACATAGCCCGCCGGGATTTTGAGCCGGGTAAACACCCACCCGGCCAGCGCACAGCAGGCGGCCCCTATGGCCAGCGTGTCGAGCGCCATCATCTCCACCGGTGCGCTATCGAACTGTCCCAAAGGCAGAAACAGCGCGCCAATGGGGGCAAACAGGGTCAGCACCATTACCCGCTGCACCTGAATGACGACGATCTGGCGCGGATCGCCGGTGCCGGCGGTGGCCAGAGCCATGACGAACGAGAGGTGTCCGGGAAAGGAGCTGAGATAGGCGGTGCCGGGATCGAACCCGAAGAACCGGCGCAGCACCAGCCCGCATAGCCACACGATCACCACCAGTTCGAGCGCCAGCGCGGCCAGGGTGATCGGCCACTGGCCGATCAGCTCCAGCGTATCGGGCGCGACGCTCGCCCCCATCGACAGGCCGACACAGACAAACAGCACGTTGCGTACCGGATCGGGCATGGCCACGGGCATTCCAGCGATGGCGGCGACCGACACGGCCAGCGCCCCGCCCATCAGCACACCGCCGGGAATGCCGAAGGCATCCAGCGCCAAAGCGCCGATGGCCGCAACCAGCAGCGTCAGCGCGGTTCGGAAACCAATTTTAGGCAAGACCGGATTTCCTACTGAGCCGCCAGTGCCCGTTCGGCGATGCGCACCCAATAGCTCACGCCAAAGGGAATCGCCTCGTCGTTGAAATCATAGGTGTCGGTATGCAGGTCGGCGCTGTCGCCATTGCCGATGAAGATATAGGCACCGGGCCGGGCATTGAGCATATAGGCGAAATCTTCGCCGCCCATGGTGGGTTCGACATCGGCATTGACCCGATCCTCGCCCGCCACCTCGCGTGCCACTTCGGCGGAGAACTCGGTTTGCGCGGGAGCGTTGACCGTCACCGGATAGCCCCGGCGATAGGTTACGTGCGCTTCGGCCCCGAAGGCCTTGGCAAGCTGGGGCACCAGCCGCTGCATGCCTTCTTCCATCTGTGTGCGCACCGCTTCATCCAGCGTGCGCACCGTACCCGTCAGCTTTGCGGTGCGGGCAATGACGTTATGGGCGGTGCCGGCATTGATGGTGGTGACCGAAACAACCGCCTGCCGGATCGGGTCGAGATTGCGCGACACCAGCGTTTGCAGGCCGGTGACGATATGGGCCGAAACCACCACCGGATCGATGGCCAGATGCGGCATGGCCGCGTGACCGCCATGGCCAGTGACATCGATGATGAACTCATCGGTGCCCGCCATGATCCCGCCCGTCCGCATGGCGAAATGCCCGAGCGCAATGCCGGGCATGTTGTGCATGCCGAACACTTCGGAAATCCCGAACCGCTCCATCAGCCCGTCTTCGACCATGGCGCGCGCCCCGGCCCCGCCTTCTTCGGCGGGCTGAAAGATGACGGCAACGGTGCCATCAAAACTGCGGGTCTCGGCGAGATAGCGCGCCGCGCCCAGCAGCATGGCGGTGTGCCCGTCATGGCCGCAGGCGTGCATCTTGCCGTCGCGCGTCGAGGCGTAGGGCTTGCCGGTGCGCTCGGTGATCGGCAGGGCGTCCATATCGGCGCGCAGGCCGACGACCTTGTCCGAGGTGCCGGTGCCGCGGATCAGGCCGACCACGCCGGTGCGCCCGATCCCGGTCACCACCTCATCGACACCGAAACTGCGCAGCTTGTCGGCGACGAAGGCGGCGGTTTCATCCACGTCGTAGAGCAACTCCGGATTGGCGTGGAGCTGCTGGCGCCAGGCGGCGATATCGGAATGGAATTCGGCGACGCGATTGATGACGGGCATGGATGAACCTGAAGTCTTGAAAAGAGCGCGCCAGTCTCTCGATAGCGGCGATATTCGTCAATGGGGCCTTGAACGCCGCGTGGCGGCGGCGCTATCTGGCACCTTAAGCGTGTTGCAAGCGGTGGGGCCCGACCTGAGCGAAGATCTGAGCATCGATTTTATTGGCGGAGCGGTGGGCTATCGCCTGCGGTCCGGCGAGGGCAGGGGGCAGCCGCTGGCGCGCGCGGTGGGCCTCAAAACCCGACCGTTTCCCGCTATCGTCGATGCTACCGCCGGTATGGGACGCGATGCGTTTTTCCTAGCGTCGCTGGGGGCAGACGTGACGCTGATCGAGCGCAGCCCGCAGGTGCATGCGGCGCTTGCGGCGGCATTGGAGCGGGCGCGGAACCATAGCGAGGACCTGGCGGCCATCGTCGCGCGCATGACGCTGCTGCACGGCGATTCGCGAAAATTTCTGCCAGACCTTGCGCCCGAAATCGTGCTGGTCGATCCCATGCATCCGGAGCGGAGCAAATCGGCGCTGGTCAAAAAGCAGATGCGTGACCTGCGTGATGTGGTCGGCGCTGACACCGATGCCCATCAGTTGCTGGAGGTGGCGCTGGCCAGCGCGACGCGCCGGGTGGTGCTCAAATGGCCCCTGCGCGCTGCTGCAATTCCCGGCCTGCGCGCTCCCAGCCACCAGATCGTGGGCAAAACCACGCGCTATGATGTGTTTGTGGTGGGGTAGGGGGCAGGACCTAGTCTTTCACGTCTTCGACGATCTTGCGTAAGGCGGCATTGAGGCGGCTTTGCCACCCGCTTCCACCCTCCCGGAAATGCGCAATGATATCCGCATCGAGTCGGATGGTGGTTGACACCTTCGGGGTCTCCACCCGCGGCCGCCCCCGGCGGGGCCTCGTCGCCGCAAGCTTTTTCTGCCAGTCTTCCTGCGACAGATCGGGGGCGTCATCCGGGTCAATCCAATCGCGGTCCATAGAGTGCTTTTTCCCGGTCATTGGCTTTCCTCATAGAAATGATGCGGTAGGCGTTTGCGCGCGGCGTCCACACCAGAACCACCATACGGCCATCGAGTGTACCGATTGTGATGAAACGCGGCTCGCCGTAATCCTGCCGATCGTCTTCCACCGTCAGGGTCGTGCCACGGAAAACGTCTCCGGCCCGCGCCATGTCCAGGCCTCGATTTGCCAACGTCATTTCACGTTTGCCTTGGTCGAACGTAATGCGCATAATAAATGTTACTACGTAAAATAGGTTCCCGCAATTGCCATTGCAAACCGGAGCATGGCCACTATAAAGACGACGCGCCTTTCCCTATCCAGTTCGAGAGCGAGAATGTTCGAGACTCTTTCCAAGGCTCCCCAGGACAAGATTTTTGCGCTGATGGCTGAAATTGCCGCCGATAACAGGCCCGGCAAGATCGACCTCGGCATCGGTGTCTATAAGGACGACGACGGCAACACCCCGATCATGACCGCGGTGAAAAAAGCCGAGGAGCGGATCGTTTCGACCGGGAAAACCAAGACCTATATCGGCGTGGCCGGGAACAAGGGTTTTGCCAATGCCATGGTGAAACTGTCGCTGGGCGACAGCGTTGCGGCGGATCGCGTACGCGCTGCACAGGCGCCGGGCGGAACCGGAGCGCTGTGGGTGCTGCTCACGCTGCTCAAGCGCGCCAATCCGGACGCGACAGTGTGGATTTCCGATCCGTCCTGGCCGAACCACAAGCCGATGGCGATTGCGGCAGGCTTCAAGGTCGCCGAATATCCCTATTTCGACCCCACCACGCGCGGTGTGCGCTTTGACGATCTGCTGCGCACCCTCGATGGTCTGGGCAAGAACGATATCGTTCTGCTCCATGGCTGCTGCCATAACCCGACCGGGGCGAACCTCACCCATGAGCAGTGGGACCAGGTGGTCGCCTCGCTCAAGCGCACCGGAGCGTTCCCGCTGGTCGACATGGCCTATCAGGGCTTTGGCGACGGGCTGGAAGAAGACGCCTACGGCCTGCGCGCCATTGCCCGCGAGATCGAGGAATTCGTCTGCGCGACGAGCTGCTCGAAGAATTTTGGCCTGTATCGCGAGCGGGTTGGCTGCGCCATGCTGATCGGCAAGAACGCCACCGAGGCCGACACCGCCAATTCCCAGATGCTCAACGTGATCCGTGGCGCCTATTCGCAGCCGCCCGATCATGGCGCGGAAATCGTGCGCATGATCCTTGAGGACGACGCGCTGCGCCAGGAGTGGATGGACGAGCTCGAAGCGATGCGCAAGCGCATGGTCCACAACCGCACGGCGCTGTCCGAAGCGATCCGCAAGCGCTCCAACAGCACCGATTTCGACTTTGTCGCCGACCATCGCGGGATGTTCTCGCTGCTGGGCCTCGATGAAGCGACCGTCGACCATTTAAAAGCCGAAAATGCGGTCTATATGTTAGATGACAGCCGCGTGAATATCGCCGGTCTCGCCGATGAGCGTATCGAGCGCCTGGCCGATGCCATTGTAAGTGCCACCCGTTAATCGGGCTGAATTCAAGACTGGTTGCTGGGCCGCTGAGTTGTCCGATACATTTCGGTGACCGGCTCCACGCATGATCCCAAGGGGAAGATAATGAAGTTCTTCGTCGATACTGCTGACGTCAACGAAATCCGCGAATTGCACGATGCCGGTCTGCTCGACGGCGTCACGACCAACCCCTCGCTCATTGCCAAGTCGGGCCGTGATTTCAAGGAAGTGGTCAAGGAAATCTGCGACCTGCTGCCCGGCCTGCCGGTTTCCGCCGAAGTCGCCGCCACCGATTTCGATGGCATGATGGCCGAGGCCGACGTGCTGGCGAAAATCGCCGACAACGTGGTCATCAAGGTGCCGCTGACCCTTGCCGGTCTCAAGGCCTGCAAGGCGCTTTCGGATCGTGGCATCAAGACCAACGTGACCCTGTGCTTTTCGGCCAATCAGGCGCTGCTGGCCGCCAAGGTCGGCGCAACGTACATCTCGCCGTTCCTCGGTCGTCTCGATGACATCAATCTCGACGGCATGCAGCTGATTCAGGACATCCGGATCATCTATGACAACTACGATTTCCAGACGGAAATCCTGGCTGCCTCGATCCGCTCCGCCAATCACGTTTCCGACGCGGCGCTGGCCGGTGCCGACGTGGCGACCATTCCGCCTGCCGTTCTCAAGAAGCTGGCCGACCACCCGCTGACCGACAAGGGCCTCGCTGCCTTCGTCAAGGATTGGGAAGCGACCGGCCAGTCGATCGTCTGATTTGTCCTTGAGCGATGATGTTGCAAACAAGGTAAGACAGGCGCTGGGCACCATCGAGGTGCCCGGTGGCCTGATGCTCGCCGATTTTGCCGGCCTGTCCGATATCATCGTTACCAAAAGCGCCATCGCTTTTGCCATCTCGGTTTCTCCGGGAATGGAAAAAGCGTTCGCACCGGCGCGGACCGCTGCGGAAGCGGCTGTCACGGCGATTGCCGAAGGCCGCAAGGTGATGGTGTCGCTGACCGGCGACAAGCCGCCGGTCCAGTCGGCGCCGCAATCCGCCGGGCGCCGCCCCGGCCCCCCGCCCAAAACGCCTGTTCCGGGCATCCGTCACATCGTCGCCGTTGGCGCGGGCAAGGGCGGGGTCGGCAAATCGACCTGCGCGGTCAATATCGCGTTGGGACTGGCGAGGCGTGGTTTGAATGTCGGCCTTCTCGACGCCGATCTTTATGGGCCCTCCCTGCCCAAGATGCTCGGCATCGAAGGCCAGCCCGCCATCCGCGACGACAAGATTTTCAAGCCCTTCGAGGTCTATGGCATCAAGGCGATGTCGATCGGGCCGATGCTGACCGAAAGCCAGGCAGTGGTGTGGCGCGGGCCGATGGCCACCTCGGCCTTGAGGCAATTGCTGCGGGAAACCGATTGGGGCGAACTGGACGTTCTGGTGGTCGACCTGCCGCCCGGCACCGGCGATATCCAGATTTCGCTGGTCCAGCAGGTGGACCTGGCCGGCGCGGTGGTGGTCTCGACGCCACAGGACATGTCGCTGATCGATGCGCGAAAGGCCATCGATATGTTCCGGCGCACCAATGTTCCGGTCTTGGGCATTGTCGAGAACATGAGCTATTTTATCGCCCCCGATACCGGCACGCGCTACGACATCTTTGGCCATGGCGGTGCCAGAACCGCTGCCGAAGCGCTCGATATTCCGTTCCTCGGCGAAGTCCCGCTGGTCATGTCGATCCGCGAAAGCGGCGATGCCGGACGGCCCGCCGTGGCGGTGTCGGGCGATGGTCCCGAAGCTGCCGCCTTCATCGCCATTGCCGACCGGCTCGCCGAGAGGCTCGGCGTGGTGTCAAAGCCCCGCTGATCTCTGCCAGCCGACCCGGGCATCCTTGTTACTTTTGGTTCCTGTCGTATATTGTGGTTCCTGCAAGGCTGCTTTTCCGTTCGGATGCGCACATGAGTGTAATGAAGAAAACCGATCTCCACCCCACCGAGCAATGCCTCAAGATCAGCGAGGTGCTGGGTCGGATCGGCGACAAATGGAGCCTTTTGATCGTCGCGCGGCTGGGAGAGCGGTCCCGCCGTTTTGGCGAACTGATGCGCTCGATCGATGATATTTCCCAGCGCATGCTGACCCGCACCTTGCGCGGTCTTGAGCGCGACGGTTTGGTCAAGCGCAGGGTGATCCCCGCATTGCCGCCGCATGTCGAATACGAGCTGACCGAGTTGGGGCGCTCGCTGCAGGAACCGGTCACGGTTCTCGGCCAATGGGCCACCGAAAACCTTTCTGCCATCGACGCGGCCCGGGCCAGCTATGACGAGGCCGCCGAATAAGGCAGCTTTCCGGCCAGCCGCATCCCCGGCCGCCTTTGGCCCTCTCGTCGCCCTGCTTGGCAAGCCACGGACTTTGTGCGACGCTTCCCGTGCTGCAATACCGGGCCCGAACATGCAAAAGGGCCACCGAAAACGTTTTGGTTCCAAAACGTTTTGGAATATCGTAATGCGGCAGTTGGCGCCTTATTGGCGTCACAATGTGCGATGGGAGGACTATATGCACAAAACCCTTTTGGCCGGAGTGTCCGCTCTGGCGCTTTCCCTTGTTGCGACGACTGGCTTTGCACAGGACATCGTCCGCGGGGAGGGGGCGTTCAGCTGGGATTCGCTCGATGCCTTCGAGGCCGAATATGGCGACACGAGCGGGAGGCTCACCTTCTGGACGCCGTGGAACAGCCCCGAGGAATCGGCGCAATGGCGGGCGGTTGTGTCGTTCTTTGAAGACGCCACCGGGGTCAGCACCCAATTGGGATCCTCGCCCAATTATGAAGAGCAGGCTCGCATCGATATCGCTGCCGGTTCACCCGCCGATATCACCATCCTGCCGCAGCCGGGACTTCTGGCGACATTTGCTGCCCAAGGGGCCCTGGCCGATCTGGGCGATGACGCAACCGCCTGGCTGGGTGAAAACTACGCCGCCGGCGAATCCTGGGCCGCGCTCGGCCAGTTTGCAGGCGCGGACGGGGCCGTGCATCAGTATGCCTTCCCCTTCAAGCAGGAAATCAAATCGCTGATCTGGTACTCGCCGGACAATTTTGAGGAAATGGGATACGAGGTGCCCGAGACCATGGAGGCGCTGTTTGCTCTCCAGGATCAGATCAAGGCGGATGGCGGCACCCCGTGGTGCATCGGCATTGAATCGGGCGGCGCGACCGGCTGGGTGGCGACCGACTGGATCGAAGACCTGATGCTGCGCACCCAGTCGCCCGAAACCTATGACGCGTGGGTGACCAACGAGCTGAAGTTCAATTCGCCGGAAGTCGTCAACGCCATCGATATTTTTGGCTCGATCGTCAAGGACGATGCCAACGTGGCCGGTGGCACCGCAGCGATTGCCACCACGGCGTTTGGCGACAGCCCGGCCGGGTTGTTCACCATCCCGCCCCAGTGCTACCTGCACAAGCAGGCGTCCTTCATCGCGGCGTCGTTCCCGTCCGGAACCCAAGCCGGCACCGACTATGATTTCTTCTACATGCCGCCCTATGAGTCGGAAGATCTTGGACGCCCGGTGCTCGGCGCGGGAACCCTCGTTTCGATCACCAATGATTCGGACGCGGCGCGCGCTTTCATCGAGTATCTCAAGACCCCGATCGCGCACGAAATCTGGATGGCGCAGGACAATTCGGCGTTCCTGTCGGCCCACCATGACGTCAATGTGGATGTCTATTCCTCCGACGCGCTGCGCCAGCAGGGGGAAATCCTGCTCGAAGCGACCACGTTCCGCTTTGACGGCTCCGACATGATGCCGGCGGCCATCGGCACCGGTGCCTTCTGGTCCGGCATGGTCGATTTCGTGAACGGCGCATCCGCCCAGCAGGTCGCGGACCAGATCCAGGCCGCCTGGGACAATATCGAGGACTAGTCTGCCCAATAGTCTGCATGTGCCCATGGCGGTCCGCCGCCATGGGCAGCACTCCGGCCACCGTCCGGAGCTTGAAATTAAGACCATCCGGGAGCGTGGGGCAGGGGATGATTGTACAGATTTTCAACGCGGTGCTGGCGGTTGCGGTCGCCCTGGCCGGTGCCGCGGCCTATTTCTGGGGATCGAACTGGCTGCTCGACAAGGTGCTGGTCCGCAGCGGGGCAGCCGGTAGCGGCCAAGAGGTCGGCTATGACCGGCTGCGCACGGCGATCCGCCCCTGGCTATTTCTGTTTCCCGCACTGCTGTTTCTGTCCGTCTATCTTGTCTATCCGGTATTCGAAACCGCGCGGCTGAGCCTTTACAACGCCAATGGCAGCCGTTTTGTCGGGCTGTCGAACTATGTCTGGGCGTTTGGCGACCCGACGTTTCGCCAGTCGCTGCTCAACAACTTCCTCTGGCTGTTGATCGTGCCGGCGCTGTCCACCGGCTTCGGGCTGGTCATTGCCGTCCTCGCCGACCGGGTCTGGTGGGGCAATATCGCCAAATCGCTGATCTTCATGCCCATGGCGATCTCGTTTGTCGGGGCGTCGGTCATCTGGCGGTTTGTCTATGCCTATCGCGGCCCCGACCAGCCGCAGATCGGCGTGCTCAACGCACTGGTGACCGGCATTGGCCTGCCGCCGCAGAACTGGATCACCATGGTGCCGTGGAATTCGTTTTTCCTCATGGTCATCCTGATCTGGATCCAGACCGGCTTTGCCATGGTCATCCTCTCGGCCGCCCTGCGCGGCATTCCCGAGGAAACCATGGAAGCGGCCCGCATCGACGGCGCCAATGAGGTGCAGATTTTCTTTTCGATCATGATCCCGCAGATCACCGGCACCCTGGTCGTCGTCTGGACCACCATCACCATCACGGTCCTGAAGGTGTTCGACATCGTGTTCGCCATGACCAATGGCGAGTTCCAGACCGAAGTTCTGGCCAATCTGATGTACGCCTGGATGTTCAGGAACGGTGATTTCGGGCGGGGCTCCACCATCGCCGTGGTCATCCTGATCGCCGTTCTGCCGATCATGATCTGGAACGTCCGCAACGCCAACCGTGAGCAGGGGACGCGCTGATGAGTTCGACCGCCACACCCATCGTTTCCGCCACTGCACCCATCAAGGCCGAGCGGCCCGCTCTTCCGGCGCTCAATATCGGGCGGCTGGTGGCCAATATCGCGCTGCTGCTGATTGTGGCCCTGTGGACCTTCCCCTCAGTGGGGCTGCTGGTGTCCTCGGTGCGCGACGCGGATCAACTGGCGGTTTCGGGCTGGTGGACCTCGCTCACCACTTCGGTTCGCGCCAGTAACGCGCGGCTCGGTGACGCCGATGCCCAAATCCTTGACGACGGACCCTATGTGATTTCCGGCTCGATCCTTGAGCCTGGAACGGAAAAGATCATCGATGCTGTCGGTATCACGAGCCGGGAGCCGGGAGCCTTTGCGCCGGGTGATATCATCCCGATGCGGCAGGGGGGCGAGCTGGTCGTTGAGGAGAACGGGCAGTATCGCTGGAGTTCGACCACCGCGTTCGAACACGAGTCCGGGCCGCGCATCTATTATGTCGCCAGCGAAGCGCCGCGCTTCACCTTCGACAACTACTACCGGGTCCTGACCTCCGATGGCGTCGGACAATCCTTCATCAACTCGCTGACCGTGGTCATTCCCGCAACCATCGTGCCCATCCTGATTGCGGCCTTTGCCGCCTATGCTCTGGCGTGGATGAGTTTCCCCGGACGCGGGGTGCTGGTTGCCATCATCGTCGGGCTGCTCGTCGTCCCGCTGCAAATGTCGCTGATCCCGATCCTGCGGCTCTATAACGGCATTGCGCTCAATTTCGGCGGCGAGGCGCAGGGCTATCTGGGGGTATGGCTGGCCCATACCGGGTTTGGCCTGCCGCTGGCCATTTTCCTGTTACGCAATTACATGGCCGGTCTGCCGCGCGAAATCATGGAAAGCGCCCGCATGGATGGGGCCAGTCACTTCCAGATTTTCACCACCATGGTGCTGCCCTTGAGTTTTCCGGCGCTGGCGTCTTTCGCGATTTTCCAGTTTCTGTGGGTCTGGAACGACCTGCTCGTCGCGCTGATTTTCCTCGGATCGCAGGATACCCAACTGGTTTTGACCGGGCGTCTGATCAACCTGATCGGTACCCGCGGCAACAACTGGGAACTGCTGACCGCAGGCGCGTTCATCTCAATGGTGGTGCCGCTGATCGTCTTCTTCTCACTGCAACGCTACTTCGTCCGCGGACTGCTGGCCGGGTCGGTGAAAGGGGGGTGAGGGACCGCTGAGTTCGCCCGTTCCCCCGCCGTCATCCCGAGTCTTCGCCTGGATGAAGCGTTGAGGAAGGGCAGCACGCGAAACCTCAGCGCACCCCTCATCCCGTGCCATTCGGGCAGGGCTCTCCCCGAGAGGCGGAGGACGGGCCGCTGAGTTCCCGCATTCACCCACCGTCATCCCGGGCGAAGACCCGGGATCCAGTAACCGGCAGAGCTGCGGTTCTATCTCTACCGCTGCCGCATACTGGATCCCGGCTCAAGGCCGGGATGACCACGCTGGAGAACCAGTCACCCCGGCGCACCCCCAGCCCCTCTCCATCAGGGGAGAGAGAACCGAGCAGCAATCAGGCGCCGATCCTCAAGCGCCAACCAGCTCCACATCCCCGGCGATCGACTCTCCATCAACTCCATCGCCCAGATCGAACACCGACGGCACCAGCGTTCCTGAGATCTGCTTGCGCTCGCATTGGCGGATCACTTCGGCGACCAGCGCGCTGCCGGCGGTGCGCAGGGAAGAGCGCACATAGGTGATCTGGCCTTCGAGCGGGCCGAGATTGAGATATTGCAACTCGTCATTCATCGAGGCGACCATCACATCGCGCCCCGGAACGCGGCCCGCGCGCGAGATGGCCGCCAGCCCTTCGGTGGCCAACAGGATGGAGGAATAAAGGAACGCCGTGATCGACGGTTCGGCCAGCGCCAGCTCGGTGAGCTGATAGCCCGCTTCCACCATGGGGTGGGTGCCCTCCAGATACATCACCGCATCGGGCGAATGGCCCAGATCGCGCAGCGCATCATAGACCGCCTGCCGCCGCGTGGTGGCATAGAGAAATTGCTCATCGCCATTGATGAACGCAAAGCGCTTGTGTCCGTTGGCGAGGATCAGCTTGGTCAAATTGTAGAAATTGCCGTAATTGTCCACATCGACCCAGCCATAGCGCTCGCTGCGGGCCTCGCGCCCATGCACGACGAACGGCACACCCGCTTCGAGCAGGAACGTGATGCGCGGATCGTCAGGCCGGGGCAGGTCGACGATGAACCCGTCGACGCTGCCGTCATGCACATAGCGCTCATAGGTGGCCAACTGCCGCTGGGGGTTTTCGCTGGTCATCACGATATCGTAGTGATCCTTGCGCGCCTCGCGCAGAACGCCGGCCATCACCTCGACGAAATGCGGGTCGACGAATTTATTGTCATCGTCGGACTGTACCCAGCCGATCGAATGGCTGCGCTGGGTCACCAGCCGCTGGGCGTTGCGGTTGGGTGTGTAGCCGAGGCGGCGGGCGGTCTCCACCACCTTCTCGCGGGTTTTCTCCCCCACATCGGTATAGCCGTTCAGCGCGCGCGAAATTGTGGTGATCGAAACGTTCAGCTCCGCCGCCAGGTCCTTGATGGTGACGTTCCGGCCCGATGCCGTGCTGCGCTTGCGTGATCTCTGGATTGGCTTGTTCATCTGTGGCGGCATGTCCAGGTTGGGTGCGGCCCTTGCACAATATTGCGCGCTCCAATGCAAGTCCCGGTTGACGCAACTCGGGCGGCCAGCGTAAGGATTCTAAGCCAAAACGTTTTGGAAGCAAGCCGTGCGGCGCAAGGGGCAGGGGTGAGGGCCGATTGTCGGTCCCTGTCCGATCAGGGTTTGTCAGGCGCAACGGCTTTAGCCCCGCAGCGCCTGGATTGGGGGAGGTGCCCGTCCAATGAGCTATTTTGCGCCAGAGTCCCGGCAATATGGCCACCCGGAAGATATTTCACCGGCAGAACGCGACTGGTGGCGCGGCGCGGTGATCTATCAGATTTATCCGCGCTCGTTTCAGGACCACAACAATGACGGCGTCGGCGATCTCGTCGGGATCACCTCACGGCTCGAATATGTGGCCGATCTGGGCGTGGACGCCATCTGGCTGTCGCCGGTCTTCACCTCGCCGATGAAGGATTTCGGCTACGACGTCTCCAACTATCGCGACATCGATCCCATTTTCGGCACCCTTGAGGATTTCGATCGCCTTGTGGAAAAGGCCCATGCGCTGGGCCTGAAAGTCATCATCGATCAGGTGATCTCCCACTCGTCCGATCGTCATCCCTGGTTTGCCGAAAGCCGCCTGTCGCGCACCAATGACAAGGCGGACTGGTACGTGTGGGCCGCCCCCCGGCCCGATGGCAATCCGCCCAACAACTGGCTGTCGATCTTCGGCGGTTCGGCCTGGCACTGGGACGGGCGGCGCATGCAGTATTATCTGCACAATTTCCTCACCGCCCAGCCCGACCTCAATTTCCACAACCCCGAGGTTCAGGATGCGGTGCTGGGGGAAATGCGCTTCTGGCTCGAACGCGGGGTGGACGGGTTCCGGCTCGATACGGTCAATTTCTATTTCCATTCGCAAGGGCTGGAAAACAATCCTCCGGTGCGCCCTGAAGAGTTCAACGCCTCCACTGCGCCCGCCGTCAATCCCTACAATCTGCAAGAGCATATCTACGACAAGAGCCGGCCGGAAAATATCGGCTTTCTCAAGCGTATGCGGGCTTTGCTCGATGAATATCCCGGCACGACCACGGTGGGGGAAATCGGCGACGCCCAGCACCAGATCGATATCATGGCCCAATATACCTCGGGCAATGACATGCTCCATATGTGCTACACATTCGATTTTCTGGGCGGCGATTACACTGCCCGGCATTTCATCGAGTCGATCACCCAGGTGCAGCAAAAGGCGCCCGATGGCTGGGTGTGCCTCGCTTTTTCCAACCATGACGTGATGCGCCATGTCAGCCGCTGGGCGCCCCATGGTCATGAAGCCGCGCTGACCCGGCAGGCGGCGCTGTTGCTGCTCAGCCTGCGCGGTTCGGTGTGCCTGTATCAGGGCGAGGAACTGGGCCTGTCGGAGGCGGAAATCGCCTATGACGATCTGGCCGACCCTTATGGCATCGAGTTCTGGCCCGAGTTCAAGGGCCGCGACGGCTGCCGAACTCCCATGGTCTGGCAGGCCCATGTGCGCAATGGCGGCTTTTCGGCGGCGGATCGCACCTGGCTGCCGGTCCCGGCCCAGCATCTGGCCTTTGCGGTGGATCAGCAGGATGACGAAGCGGATTCGACCCTGACATTTTACCGCGCCGCGCTGCACTTTCGCAAACTCCAGCCCGCCCTGATCAAGGGCCGGCTCGACCTTGTGGCCGATGCGCCACCGGGCGTGTTGGCCTTCACCCGCACCCTCGGTGGCGAGACGCTGTTTTGCGCGTTCAACATGTCCACAGAGCCGGTGGGTTACGACCTGCCCGCAACTATGAAACTGACCGATGCCGGCGCGCCGGGGGCGGACGTCAAACCGGACGGCAATCGATTGAATTTCGGGCCCTTCGGCTCGTATATTGGACGCCAGGAATAGTCGCACTAGAGCGTTTTCCAGCTCGAAAACGCGATAGAATACTGAGTTGGTACAACGCCCAGGGGAGGGACGATGTCTGACCTCAAGATCACCGGACTCTACAAGCGCTACGGCAATGTAGAGGTGCTCAAGGATATCAATCTCGATATCAAATCGGGCGAGTTCATCGTCTTTGTCGGGCCCTCCGGGTGCGGCAAGTCCACATTGCTGCGCACCATTTCGGGGCTGGAGACCATTTCCGCGGGTCAGCTGGAAATCGGCGGGAGGGTCGTCAACGATGTGGCTCCCTCCAAGCGCGGCATCGCCATGGTGTTCCAGTCCTATGCGCTTTATCCGCACATGACCGTGTTCGACAACATGGCCTATTCGCTCAAACTCACCCGCACGCCGCGCGATGAAATCCGCAAGAAGGTGGAAGAAGCCGCCGAGATGTTGCAGCTGAGCCCCTATCTCGAACGCCTGCCCAAGGCGCTTTCGGGTGGGCAGCGCCAGCGCGTCGCCATCGGGCGTGCCATCGTGCGCAATCCGCAGGTGTTCCTGTTCGACGAACCGCTCTCCAACCTCGACGCAGCCCTGCGGGTCGCGACCCGGATGGAAATCGCCCGGCTCAAGGATTCCCTGCCCGAAACCACCATGATCTACGTCACCCACGATCAGGTCGAGGCAATGACCCTGGCTGACCGGATCGTGGTGCTCAAGGATGGTGTTGTGATGCAGGTGGGCACCCCCATGGAGCTTTACGACCATCCCCAATCGCTGTTCGTTGCCGGGTTCATCGGCAGCCCCAAGATGAATTTCCTCACCGGCCGCAACGCTGAACCCTATGGCGCGGCGACCGTCGGGGTGCGCCCCGAGCACATGGATATCGTTCCAGACGGGCAGGGGGCCTGGTCGGGCAAGGTCATCTATTCCGAGGATCTGGGCTCGGACAGCTACATCTATGTCGATATCGGCGAGACCGACCCGGTGATCATCCGCCAGGAGGGCAAAACGCCCTATCATACCGGCGCGGTGATCAGTTTCGAACCCCGGGCCGACCTCTACCACCGCTTCGACGCATCCGGAAAACCGGTGACCACGCCTGCAAAAACGCCGGTGACTTCGGAGGCCTGACGCACTAGGCAGCGCCCATTTTCTTTCACGAGCTCACCCCTTTTTCCCTTCTCCCCTTGAGGGAGAAGGTGGCCGCGAAGCGGACGGATGAGGGGTGCGCTGAGTTTGCCTTGCCACCCCATGCGTGAATTGCGCCTCAGCGCCCTACCACGAGGCTCGCCGGGATCGTCAGTGTCATCAGCGTACCGGTCTCGCTGGCCGGATTGAGGCTCAACGAGCAGGCGTTGACGGCGACCAGCGAACGGGTCAGCGTCAGGCCGATGCTCGATTGGCTGGGGCGGCGCTCGGTGCCATCAGCGGCAAGACCATCGCGGAACACCACGAACCGCTCGGCCAGCAGGGTAGGCGCGCGGGCGGCGTCGCGGACGTGGATCGAGACCGAGCCGTCGTCCTCGACCTGCCCTGACAGCACCACCTTGCTGCCTTCACCGGCTTCGCTGATGGCGCTGGCCAGCATGTTGAGCACCGCCTGCTTGAGCGTTGCCGCATCGACGCGGGCCAGTGGCAGGCGTTCGCTGATGGCGCTGCGCAACAGCACCCGTTCGCGTCCGGCTTCGCCGCGTACCCGCACGAGGCACTCGGCCAGCAGCGTCGCGATATCCACATCGGCGGGGGCAAGTGTCGTCTCGCCCTCGGCCAGCCGGACATAATCGTCGAGCTCATCGGCCAGATCGGCGATGGAGCTGCCGGCGGAGCGGATATCGCGGGCGTATTCGAGATAGCGGGCATTGGCCAGCGGGCCAAAGGATTCCGAAGCGATCAGTTCGGAAAACCCGGCAATGGTGTTGAGCGGGCGGCGCAGGCCGCGTGTGATCCGACTCAGCGTTGCCGCGGGTACGCTGCCGCGCCGCGCCGGTGCGACCTTTTGGGCGTCCAGCGGCCCGATCAGCCCGAAATAGCCCGCGACGATCCCCGCGCGCCCTTCGGCAAACAGCGTGAGCGTCTGGCCGGTTTGCGCGGCTTTAAGAGTCACCGCTGGACGAACACCACCGGCATAGCGGGCGGGCAGCGACAGGAACTGCCGCAAGGATGCGTGATCGCTTTGAGCCACCAGCAGATTGATCGGCGCGCCGTCCGCCGGGGCCTCGCGCTCCGGACTGCCGGGCGTAAAGGCGGTGATCAGGCCCGCCCGGTCCGCGGTCACGAAATCAAAACCCGCCAGTCGCGCCCAGAGCGCGGCGAACTGACCGACCTCGGCCTCGCGCAGCGGTTCGATATCGCTGGCCCGGGCCGACAGCATGAAGCCGGGCCGCCCCTGCCAGGTGATGGCATTGAGCCGCGCGTTGACGGCGACTTTTTCGCCATCGCTGCGCACCAGTTGCGTCACCGGCCCGGCCGGATCGCCCGAATCGATGGTCGGAAAGATCGCTGCGAGACCGAGAGCGCGCAGCGCGGTGGCGTTCTCATATCCGGTGAGATCGACCAGCGCCCGGTTGGCGAACACGATGTCCTGATCGCGGAAAATCAAGATTCCGAGCGGCAGCCGGTTGAGCACCAGCGCCTCTTCACTCAGCGCCACCAGTTCACCGCCCTGGGACGCGCCCGATTCGGGGCGGGCGGGTTCGGCGGGGGTCTCCTGGGTCACCCGGTCAGTGAGGATGCGGGAGAGTTCCTCGAAATTATAACGCGAGGCGCGATCCATCGCATCGTCAGCGGCTTTCTCCGCAGCGTCCGGCGTATCCTTTTCGGGCTGCCCGGTCTCATCCTCCGCCTCTTCATAGCTGGCGCGCTGAATGGTCAATCCGCGTCCGGAAATCTGCCAAAGCCCGGCCCGCGCCGGGGCGTCGTCGCTGCTGCTATCGGCGGCAAAGGCGGCTTCATCCTGGATAGAGGGGTCCTCGTCGCCCCAGTCCGATTGCCCGTCGCTATTGCCCGCTTCCACGTCATCGTCAAAGGCGATGGCAGCATAATCGCGTCCGGGCACGGGAGCGGAAAGGGGCGCGTCGTCCCCGGCATCGAGCGGATCGAAAAGCTGGCTGTGCCCGGCCAGCTTGTCCACCAGCGCCGCCAGTCCTTCAAGGGTTGGCACACCATCGTCTTCCGCGTCTGTTTGGGGCGCGATCTCCGGTTCGGATTCAGGCTCAGGTGCCTCCGCGATGGCCTCATCCTCCTCGACGGGCGGCTCGGGCGCTGTCTCCTGCGGGGCATCGGCAGTCTCAGTCTCGATCCCCGCCGCCGCCAGAATCTCCGGCGCAATCGGGTCGATACCGACCACCAGAAGATGCAGCTTGCCATCGGCCAGATGGATCGGGGTGCACAGGCATGTCGCCGACAGCGGCTTGCGTCCGGCGAGGAACTGCATCCGCGATGGCATGGTGCGGCCTAACAATCCCATGCGCAGGATGCGGGCGATCTGGCCCTTGATGGGGGCGGCCTTGTCCACCCGCTTGAGGCCGGACGCCTTGAGCCGCGCGCCGAACAGCGGCGCGGCGCGGTTCGTCCACACCGGGCGGTCGCCATCCTCCGCCCACAGCCACACCGGCCGCGGGTCGTTTTCGTACCGCTCTATGCTGTTGGCCTGCTCCGGGCTCTGCCAGTCGGGTGTCATTTCCTGTCCAAGTTGCTCAACCGGTCCGCTGCCGGAATGGTTGATGAAACCTTAAATATAGGGACTTTTATGGCCGGTCCACGTCCGCTTGCCCCCGTGTCGCGGCAAAGGCTCCGCATGGTTAAGGCCGGGGTAAATGCCGGCAGCAAAAAACCTGTCACGCAGCGCAGAACCGCCCTTGTCTTTGTTTTGATCTCGACCTATGGTCCGCCCCGTTCCGGGCTGACGCTGTGAGCGTCCAGATGCCCGTTGACCCGTGCCGCCTTAGCTCAGTTGGTTAGAGCGCTAGATTGTGGATCTAGAGGTCCCCCGTTCAATCCGGGGAGGCGGTACCATTTCTCCCATATTGGTTTTTTCTCGTATTGTGCCATTTACTTGGCCTCAGTGTATGGGCTTGCCGTTACCGGTTGGTTGCCAACCGGCACGGATGCGGAGCGCTTTGCGAAATGCTAGCCTTCGCCAACCTGTTAGAGCGTTTCCAGACCGCACGGAGCCAGAATGGACGATATCCCCGAATTGCCTGAAGCAACTGCTGCTTCCGATCTGGTCAATTCCGCTGTCATGGCCTCGCTTGTGCGCATGCTGCTCGCCAAGGGGCTGCTGTCGGGCGAAGACGTGCGCGAGATGTATGAGGGCGCGCTGCACCTGATCGAGGAGCAACAGGCCGGTATCGAGGGCGATAACCCCATCTTCGACATGGCGCGCGACCTGCTCGAACGCCATTTGCGCTGACTGTACGCTGCACAAAATCGGCGCGGCGTTAACGGGGCGTTAACCATAAGCGTCAACGCTTACGCACTCTATCTGAGCGTTTGGGGGCTCAGGAAGGATGAGTAGTGTACGATTTTGCTCCAAACCCAAGACTGGCGGAAGCCCTTGTGGGCCTGCCGGTGGCAGATGTGGAACGCGACCTGATTCTCGCCACCTTGCGGCGAACCAGAGGGAACCGGACCCACGCGGCGGAACTTCTGGGCCTTTCGGTCCGGACCATCCGCAACAAGCTCAAGGATTACGCGGAGCGGGGCTTTGATATCCCCTCCGTGTGCCCAAACCGGGACACCTGTTGATCCCGGGAAAACGACATCCAGCTCTGGCCCGGCGGCACCTTTGTCGCCGGCCTAAATCACTACCACCCGCGCGCCCACCGCAACGCGGCGATAAAGATCGATCACATCCTCATTGGTCATGCGGATGCAGCCCGACGACACCGAGCGCCCGATGGTCCAGGGTTCGTTGGTGCCGTGGATGCGATAAAGCGTCGAGCCCAGATAGAGCGCCCGCGCCCCCATCGGGTTATTCGGCCCGCCGGGCATGAAGCTGGGCAGGCCCGGCTGGCGCGCATGCATTTCGGCGGGCGGTGTCCAGCTTGGCCATTCGCGCTTGGCGCTGATCTTCTCGCTGCCGCGCCACTCAAACCCGGTGCGCGCCACGCCGATGCCATACCGCATGGCCTTGCCGCCCGGCATCACCAGATACAGAAAATATTGCCGCGTATCGACGATCACCGTGCCCGGCGCCTCGCTGGTCCGGTAAGTGACCACCTGCCGCAGATAGGCCGGATAGCTCACATAATCGGTCTGGTATTCGAGCATGGTGCGCGGTGTGTCGGGCGTCAGCGTCATGCCGGGCGGGGGCCCGAACATGGCATCGAGATAGCCGCGATAGCCCGATCCGGCCTGGGCAGGGACGGCGAGCAGCAGCACGGCGAAAAGGCACACAATGATCCGGGTCATCGTCAATATCCGGCAAGTTGACGTGCCCGATCCTGCGCCAAAGCCACAAAGATTGAGTCAAACGCCATGGTTAACCGGGAGCCTATGCGTATGGTTATCCAATTGCAGCCGGAGCCGATTCGTTGACTGACGCTATCTTCGCCCCCATGCGCTGCCCCTGGGCCGGCAGCGATCCGCTCTATCAGGCCTACCACGATACCGAATGGGGCTTTCCGGTTGTTGATGATACGCGGCTGTTTGAAAAGCTGTGCCTTGAAGGCTTCCAGTCCGGCCTGTCTTGGCTGACCATTTTGAAAAAGCGCGAGAATTTCCGCGCCGCATTTGCCGGGTTCGACCTCAATAGGGTCGCGGCCTTCGATGATGCCGACATCACGCGGCTGCTCGGGGATGCGGGCATTGTCCGCCACCGGGGCAAGATCGTCTCGGCGATCAACAACGCGCAACGGGCGCTTGAGGTGCAAGCAGAATTCGGATCGCTCGCCGCCTATTTCTGGCGGTTCGAGCCGACGCCGGACATGCGGCCCGACGCCTATTCATGGGAAACTCTGCGCGCCATCGCCACCACACCGGCGTCGGTGGCGCTGGCGCGCGACCTCAAAAAGCGCGGCTTTTCCTTTGTCGGCCCCACAACGTGTTACGCCTTCATGCAGGCCATGGGCATGGTCAATGACCATATGGAAGGGTGCCACTGCCGCGCCGAGGCGGAGGTGCGCCGCGGCCGGTTCCAGCGCCCTCCCGGACGAGAGGGCGCTGCTGGTTACAGCCGGAAATAGACCGATAATGCGGTCGGGACAGGGGGCGGGTCCGCCGTTATCGGCAGGCCCAGATCGCGACGCAGGGCAGGGGGCAGATCCATCGGGCGGATCGCTTGCACCTTGCGGCGGCGGCGGCCAACTGGCCGGATAGCGGTAAGAATGACCCGCCATTTGCCATGCTGGGCGATCAGGGTTTCCACTGAGACACGCAGCATGGTGGCGTCTGGGTTCATGTGAACATGCGACATCGATTTGTGCCCAGCCGCTTGTCGCGTGCCGGGTCCTCGTGTAGCCCGCGAACGACAACCGGACCTCCGGTGACGCGACGCGGGTATGGTTTGAAGTGAGACGAAGACCCGACGGCGAAACGCAAAACGCGTGTGTCGTCAGGACGTTCGGATCATGAGAGATGTTTGAAGAAAAGGGTCACAAAGGACGACCCGAAATTGCCGCGTCAGCGTGTTCGCAACACAATGCAGACTGGGGACGGGGCAAATGCGCCGTTAAATGCGACGCATCCTTCAACACCAGTGGTGAAGACGTGAGCGAAATCGGTCATGAAACGCCTCCAGGGCTCGTGTTGAAAGAGGAGGCGTTTCTAGCTGACGAAATCGTGATCGCCAAGCCCCGGTGTGACCGGTTGTCGCATATGGCTGGACAGTGTGGCGCATCAGCAACAGCGCACCTTGCCTTGTCTGGAAATGCCATATCGTTTAGGAACGGCCCGTAATTCCAGCCCTTCCACCACGGGCGACAGGGACATCTTGGACCATGGCTAAAACCAATGCGCTTATCGAACCGCGCCTGCCGCGCGGTTTCGTCGATTCCGAACCGGCTGAACTTGCCGCCATCGAGGAGATGGTTGCCAAGATTCGACATGTGTATGAGCGCTATGGGTTCGACCCGCTCCAGACGCCGTTTTTCGAATACACCGAAGCGCTGGGCAAGTTCCTGCCCGACACCGACCGGCCCAATGCCGGGGTGTTTTCCGTGCAGGATGATGACGAGCAATGGCTGAGCCTGCGCTATGACCTGACCGCGCCGCTGGCCCGTTATTTTGCCCAGAACTATCAGGACCTGCCCAAGCCGTTCCGCTCCTACCGGCAGGGCTGGGTGTTCCGCAACGAAAAGCCCGGTCCGGGCCGGTTCCGCCAGTTCATGCAGTTCGACGCCGATACGGTCGGCGCGGCGGGCCCGGAGGCCGACGCCGAAATCTGCATGATGATGGCCGACACTATGGATGCGCTGGGGCTGGCCGGAAAATATATCGTCCGCGTCAACAACCGAAAGATTCTCGACGGCGTGATGCAGACCATCGGTGTCGTCGAAGAAGACCAGAAACTCACCGTGCTGCGCGCCATCGACAAGCTCGACAAGTTCGGTCCCGAAGGCGTTCGCCTTCTGCTGGGCGAAGGCCGCAAGGATGAGAGCGGCGATTACACCGAAGGGGCGAAGCTGGGGGCCGATCAGGCCGAAGCGATCATCGAGATGATGAGCGCGGCGCGCCTCGACGATCTGGTCGATCTCGAAGCCGATGCCGGGCCCGATGGCTTCCTTGATGCGGAATTCAAGACGCCATCCCTGGCGAAATTCCCGATCACGACCGCTTTTGCCGAAGGGTTTGCCGAACTGCAAGCGATGGCCGCCCTGTTCGCCTCGGCGGGCTATGGCGCAGATCGTATCAAGATCGATCCCTCCGTGGTGCGTGGCCTCGAATATTACACCGGCCCGGTATTCGAGATCGAATTGACCTTCAGCGTGCAGAACGAAAAAGGGCAGGACGTGGTGTTCGGCTCGGTCGGCGGCGGTGGCCGTTACGACGGACTGGTCTCGCGCTTCCGCAACGAACACACCCCGGCCACCGGCTTTTCCATCGGCGTGTCGCGGCTCGCGTCGGCCCTGCGCCTCACCGGCAACCTCAAGAGCGCCGAGGTCACCGGCCCGGTTGTGGTCACGGTGATGGAAAAGGACCGCATCGCCGACTACCAGAAGATGGTTGCCGAGTTGCGCGCCGCAGGCGTTCGGGCCGAACTGTTCCTCGGCAATGCGCGCAATATGGGCCGCCAGATGAAATATGCCGACCGGCGCAATGCCCCGGCGGTGATCATTCAGGGCTCGAACGAGCGCGAGGAAGGGATCGTCCAGATCAAGGACCTCGCCGAGGGCGCCGAAGCCGCCAAGTCGATCACCGACAACGCTGCCTGGAAAATGGAACGCCCCGGCCAGTATTCGGTGCCGCGCAACGAAATGGTGGAGTTCGTCAAACACATCCCCGCCGTTGCCGCCTGGCTGAAGGCCAACGGGTGATGGCCGCCGCCAGCCGCCGTACAGCGCTTGCCGCGCTCGTTTCGGGTCCCGGCGTGACCCTCGCGGCCCCGCCGATCCTTATCCCGCCCGCGCCGTATTTCGATCTGGCGGGCGAGGAACTGGGCGCGCGAATGATCCTCACTCAGGGCAGCAACGGCAATGAATTCTGCCTGCGCCCCGATTTCACCCTGCCCATCGCCATGCAGCATATCGCGACCGGGGCCGCGACCCCCGCTGCCTACGGCTATCTGGGACCGATTTTCCGCCAGCGTATTGATGGCCCTGCCGAGTTCGATCAGGCGGGCATCGAATTGTTGGCGCTGCCCGACGCCGATCGCGCCCTCGAACGGGTGATCGGCTTCGCTCGCTCCGTCATCGACCTCTACGGGGTGACGCGCCCCTCCATCCGCATGGGCGATATCGACCTGTTCGAAACGGTGCTGGCCGCCTGCGATATGCCGGACGTTTGGCGTCCGCGTATCCGCGCCCGCTATGGCCACCCCGAGGCCATGGCGGCGCTGCTCGACCGGCTGGCTTCCCCCCAAACTCCGTCTGCTGGCCCAGTCGGGCTTCCGGCGGGTGATATCGCCGATTGGGTAAGCGAATTGATGCTGACCAACGGGTTGAGCCTCACCCAGAGCCGTTCGCCCGAGGAAATCGCCGGGCGCTATCTGGAAAAGCAGGCGCTCGAAGCCGCGCATGTGCCGCCCGCCTCCATCGACCTGCTGCGCCGCTATCTCGCCATTGCCGGGCCCGCCGATGACGCGGTCGCCGCCGTCGCCGCGCTGGCCACTGAATGCGGCATCGATCTTGCCGATACGCTGGCCATAACCCGCCGCCGCCTTGCACAGCTGCGCGAGGGCCTCGGGGGCGACAGCCTCGTCTTTGACGCTGGCTTCAGTCCACGCCTCGACTATTACACCGGCATCACCTTTGCGATTACCGGCGGCACCGGTGCCGTGCTGGTCTCGGGCGGTCAGTATGACCGGCTGCTGGCGCGGCTGGGCGCGCGCGAAGACATCCCCGCCGTCGGCTGCGCCGTGTGGGTGGAGCGGCTTGAGGCCGAGCAACAGACCCGGAAGGTGGCTCCATGAGCACCATCATGCTTGCCGTGCCGTCTAAAGGGCGCATCCAGGAAGAATCGATTGCGATCTTCGAGCGGGCGGGCCTCGCTATCGACCGTCCGGGCGGCGCACGGTCCTATCTCGGCGAGATCGATGGCTGGCCGGAAGTCACCGTGCGGTTCCTGTCGGCGTCCGAGATTGCCCGTGAGCTGATCCGGGGCACAATCGATATCGGCATCACCGGCGAAGACCTCATCCACGAAACCGCCGAAACCGGTCCTGAGCAGGTGTCCGTGGCGCGGCGTCTGGGGTTCGGGCGCGCGGACGCGGTGGTTGCGGTCCCCGATGCGTGGATCGATGTGACGGCCATGGACGATTTGTCCGACGTCGCCGCCGATTTCCGGGCCCGCCATGGGCGCTGGCTCAAGGTTGCGACCAAGTTCGTCAACCTGACCCGCCGGCATTTCGCCCGCCACGGCATTGCCGAATATCGGATCGTGGAAAGCCTCGGGGCCACCGAGGCCGCCCCGGCCTCGGGCGCTGCCGATCTCATCGTCGACATCACCTCCACCGGCTCGACCCTCAAGGCCAACGGCCTGCGCATTCTCGATGATGGGGTGATGCTCAGGAGCGAGGCGCTGCTATTGGTCTCGCGCAATGCAGATTGGTCCCAGGATCGGCTGGCGATCCTCAACCGCCTGCTGTCCGCGCTCGACGCCGAAGCGTTCACCCCCTGAAAAGGCCGAAGGGCTCACGCCGGACAGTGTCCAGCGGAGCCCTTCGCAAGCGCATCTGCGTGAGGGTCAGGCGGCTTTGCGACCATCCACCGACCATGCGCCTGCACCAAAGGCGATGACATAGAGCAGGCCGCCGGTGATGGCGATGTTCTTGAGGAAGCTGGTCATTTCCATCTGATCGGCAAAGTTGGTGTGGAAGATCAGCCCGGAAAGCAGCGTGAATGCAGCCAGCGCGGCGGCGGCCCAGCGGGTCTTGTAGCCGACGGCGAGCATGATGCCGGCAACCACTTCAAGCACAATGGTCGGCCAGATCAGAAAGCCCGGAACGCCGAAGGCTTCCATATAGCCGACGTTGAATTCGACGGCGGGCACCTTGCCCAGCCCGGCGAGAACGAAGATCACGGCCAGAAAGATACGGCCGACAACGGGAAGATTGGTCTCAAGAGTGTTCATAGCGATACGTCCGGTTTAGCGTTGGCGTTGATGGGCAGACGATGCCCCAATCCGCGCCCAGGCGGAACCCGGCCCGAAACCGACGCATTGTTCACCAAACCAGAACGATCGCTCTGGCCCGGTTTTAAAATCCGGTTGCATTGCCCGATGTCTTGAGGCTACACGCCCTGCGCGGGCCCGGATGGTTCCGGGCTCTGGAAACGGGCGGGGAGCAGCGCGTGCTTGATCTGTGGGTTCTGGTTCTTCTGGGAGGCGTCGGTGTCGTTGCCGGTTTCGTCGATGCCGTGGCCGGGGGAGGCGGGCTGATCACCATCCCTGCACTGCTGGCCGCTGGCCTGCCGCCGGTCGGCGCTCTGGCCACAAACAAGGCCCAGTCGGTTGTCGGCACCACCATGGCCGCGTGGACCTATTGGCGCAAAGGCTATGTTTCGCTGCGCTCGCTGGTGCCCGCGATCATCGCCGCCGCCATCGGGTCGCTGCTGGGCGCCGTGCTGCTCACCCGCATCGATACCTCGGCGCTCGATATCGCCGTGCCGGTGGCGGTTATCGCGGTCGCGCTGTATTTCAGCTTTTCGCCCTCGATCCGCGATATCGACGGCAGCCCGCGCCTTGGTTGGAAACAATGGTTGCCGGTGTTCGGCTTTCTGCTGGGGTTTTACGATGGGGTCTTCGGGCCCGGCACAGGCTCGTTCCTGCTGCTGGTGTTCGTGGCGCTGTTCGGTCTGTCCGCCGCCCGTGCCTCAGCCAATACCAAGATTCTCAATCTGGTATCCAACCTTGCCGCGCTGATCTTTTTCATCTTTTCGGGCGAGGTGGTGTGGATGGTGGCAGCCGTGATGGCAGTGGGCCAGATTTTCGGCGGCTATCTGGGCGCCGTCACTGGCATCCGCTTTGGTGCTCGCATCATCCGTCCGCTGGTGATCGTGGTCTCCGTCACCCTCGCCATCAAGCTGCTGTTCTTCCCATAAAGCGCCGCTGAAACGCCTGCGTTTACAGCAAGCCCCAAAAACGAAAAGGGCGGCTCCGAAGAACCGCCCTTCCGTTCGAGACCTGGAGAGGTCTGAGCTTTTTGGGACCTTAGAAGCCCATATCACCCATGCCGCCCATTCCGCCGCCGCCGGGCATTGCCGGTGCTTCGTCCTTGGGCAGTTCTGCGATCATGGCTTCGGTGGTGACCAGAAGGCCGGCAACCGAGGCAGCGTCCTGAAGGGCGGTGCGCACGACCTTGACCGGGTCGATAATGCCCATCTTGATCATGTCGCCATATTCGCCGGTCTGGGCGTCATAGCCAAAAGTGTCGGAAGCTTCGTCGAGGATCTTGCCCACAACGATCGAGCCTTCGTCGCCCGCATTGTTGGCGATCTGACGGACCGGCTCCTGCAGAGCGCGCTTGACGATGGCGATACCGGCGTCCTGGTCACGGTTTGCACCGGTGACGCTGAGGGCGGCCGAAGCGCGCAGCAGCGCGACGCCACCACCCGGAACGATGCCTTCTTCGACGGCAGCGCGGGTTGCGTTGAGCGCGTCATCGACGCGATCCTTGCGCTCCTTGACTTCGATTTCGGTCGAACCGCCGACCTTGATCACGGCAACACCGCCAGCGAGCTTGGCCAGGCGCTCCTGGAGCTTCTCGCGGTCGTAGTCCGAAGTGGTTTCTTCGATCTGCGCCTTGATCTGGTTCACGCGGCCTTCGATGTCGTCCTTGGAGCCGGCACCATCGACGATGGTGGTGTTTTCCTTGGAGATTTCGACGCGCTTGGCAGTGCCCAGCATGTCGAGCGACACGTTCTCAAGCTTGATGCCAAGGTCTTCCGAGATCACCTGGCCACCGGTGAGGATGGCGATGTCTTCGAGCATGGCCTTGCGGCGATCGCCGAAGCCCGGTGCCTTGACGGCAGCGACCTTGAGGCCACCGCGCAGACGGTTGACGACGAGGGTTGCGAGGGCTTCGCCTTCCACGTCTTCAGCAATGATCAGCAGCGGACGCTGGCTCTGCACAACGGCTTCGAGGACCGGCAGGAGAGCCTGCAGGTTCGAGAGCTTCTTTTCGTGCAGCAGGATGAACGGATCGTCGAGCGCTGCGACCATCTTTTCGGTGTTGGTCACGAAGTACGGCGAGAGGTAGCCGCGGTCGAACTGCATGCCTTCGACGACATCGAGTTCGGTTTCAGCGGTCTTGGCTTCCTCGACGGTAATCACGCCTTCATTGCCGACCTTCTGCATGGCGTCGGAAATCATTTCACCGATTTCTTTTTCGCCGTTTGCGGAAATGGTGCCGACCTGGGCGACTTCACCCGAAGAGGTGATCTTGACGGCCTTGGAGGCGAGGTTGGAGACGATCTCGGTCACGGCGAGATCGATACCGCGCTTGAGGTCCATCGGGTTCATGCCGGCGGCGACAGCCTTGACGCCTTCGACAACGATGGACTGAGCGAGCACGGTCGCAGTGGTGGTGCCGTCACCGGCGATGTCGTTGGTCTTGGAGGCCACGGCGCGCACCATCTGGGCGCCCATGTTTTCGAACTTGTCTTCAAGTTCGATTTCCTTGGCAACCGACACACCGTCCTTGGTGATGCGCGGAGCGCCAAAGCTCTTGTCGATGACCACGTTGCGACCCTTGGGGCCGAGGGTTACCTTGACGGCGTTGGCCAGGATGTTGACGCCGCGCAGCATCTTGTCGCGGGCGTCAGTCGAAAACTTTACTTCCTTAGCGGACATGTAAGTTTACTCCGAAAAATTGGGAAAGGAGGCGGAGAGGGATTAACCCTCGATCACGCCCATGATGTCGGACTCTTTCATGATCAGGACGTCTTCGCCGTCGATCTTGACTTCGGTGCCGCTCCACTTGCCAAACAGCACGCGGTCGCCAGCCTTGACGTCCAGAGCAGTGATCTTGCCGCTGTCATCGCGGGCGCCGGGGCCAACCGAGACGATCACGCCTTCAGAGGGCTTTTCCTTGGCAGTGTCGGGGATGATGATGCCGCCAGCAGTCTTTTCCTCGCTGTCGACGCGCCGGACCACAACACGGTCATGCAGGGGACGGAAGCTCATGGTCGCTCCTTTGGAACGTAATGTTGAGATGCAATTTTCTCCGCTGTTAGCACTCACTAGGTGAGAGTGCCAGCAGCACGCCTGACGAGATAGGAACAGCGGCAATGTGAGTCAAGCGCGCGCTCGGCAAATAATTTTGCATCCCCCCGCCGGGCTTGCTATGCGAGGCGGCACCAGCCGGACGTGCCAGAGCTTCGGAGACTGATAACACTGCCATGAATACCGCCCCTGCCTCCGAGATCGACACCGCGACCTGGACCGCACCGGTCCTGTCCGTCATCGTTCCGACCTTCAACGAGCGCGACAACATCGCGCCGCTTGTCGACAAGCTCGAAGCCGCGCTGGCCGGGATCGCGTTCGAAGTCATCATCGTCGATGACAACAGCCCCGATGGCACCGCCGAACTCGCCAAGACCCTCGCCGTTCACAAGCCCCACGTCCGCTGCATCCATCGCATCGGGCGGCGCGGGCTGTCCTCGGCCTGCATCGAGGGCATGGCGTCGTCTTCCGCCGAATTTGTCGCTGTCATCGATGCCGATCACCAGCACGACGAAGCCATCCTGCCCAAAATGCTCGAAAAGGCACAAGCAGGCGCCGATGTGGTGGTCGGGACGCGCTATTCCGGGGAGGGCAGTTCCCAATCCGGCTTCACCGCCAGCCGTCAGATGGGCTCGACCCTCGCCACCCAGCTCTCGGGCATTCTCACCGGCAAGGCGCTGTCCGATCCCATGAGCGGCTTTTTCCTCATGCGGCGTTCGCTGTTCAATGAGATCGTGCCCTCGCTATCGCGCGAAGGCTTCAAGATTCTGCTCGACATCATCGCCACCGGCAACCGCCAGTTGGGCCGCAAGCTGGCCATCGCCGAAGTGCCCTATGATTTCCGCCCCCGCCACGCGGGCGAAAGCAAGATGAGCGCACTGGTCGTCGCCCAGTTCCTTGGCCTGATCGTGTCCCAGATTTCACGCGGCCTGCTGCCCACCAGCTTCCTGCTGTTCGCGCTTGTCGGCGCGTCTGGGGTGCTCGTCCATCTCGTGGTCCTCACCTTCGCTTTCGAGGCCCTCGATTTCAACTTCGCCAACAGCCAGATCGTCGCGACGCTGGTGGCCATGACCACCAACTACATTCTCAACAACGAGTTGACCTACGCCGACAAGAAGCTGCGCGGGGTCAAATTCTGGACCGGCCTTTTAAGCTTTTACGTCGTGTGCAGCTTCGGCGCGATCGCCAATATCTCGGTCGCCAGCGTGCTGTTCGAAGCTCACCTCGCCAATTTCCTTATCGCCGGTATCGCCGGCGTGGTGATGAGCGTCGTCTTCAACTACGCGGTCACCCGCATGTTCACATGGCGGTGACGCGGTTCCCAACGCTTGCCAGGGGCTTCCCTTCTCCCCGTGAGGGAGAAGGTGGGCTTTCGCAAAGCGAAAGGTCGGATGAGGGGTGCGCAGCGCGCGCCATACCAAACGGAGTCTGCGATGTCTTCTGACCGATCCCGCATCGGCCCCTTCACCCCCCTGCAGGCGACTCTCATCCTCATCGCCGCCACCTTCGTCCTGCGCCTCATTGGTGCGGCGGTGGTCGGCTGGGGCACCGGGGAGGCCTATTATCTGGCCTCGGCGCGTCAGTTCCATCTTTCCTATTTCGACCAGCCGCCGCTGTCGCTGTGGACCATCTGGGCCACGCTCAAACTCACCGGGTCGGACAGCCTTCTGGTCATCCGCCTGCCCTTCGTCGTGATGTTTTCCGTCTCGACCTGGCTGGTGTTCGATATCACCCGCCGCATCCACACCCCGCTGGGTGGCTTTTACGCGGCGTTGATCGTCAATGCCTGCGTGCTGCTTTCGCTCTCGGTCGGCTCGTGGACCCAGCCCGATGCGCCCATGCTGCTGTTCTGGCTGGCCACCGTCCGAGTGCTGCTTGAAATCTTCTTCGGCGACGGCGCGCGCCACCCCTATCGCTGGTGGGCGCTGGCCGGTGTGTTTCTGGGCCTCACCTTCCTCTCCAAGTACCACGCGGTTTTCCTCGTCGCCGGAACGGGTCTGTTCATCGTCGCCAACTCCACCCAGCGCCGCTGGCTCACCCATCGCGCGCCCTGGCTGGCGCTGCTGATCGCGCTGGTGATCTTCTCCCCCGTAATCATCTGGAACGCCCAGAACGATTGGGCCTCCTTCGGCTTCCAGGGTGGCCGGGCGCTTGCGGAATCCGGCCTGCGCTGGGAAGGGTTCATCCGCATGATCTGGGGCCAGCTGCTCTATATGGTGCCCTGGCTGGCCATTCCGGCGCTCTATATCGGGGGCAGGGCGCTCGCCGCCGGTCCGCGCGGTCAGTTTCCCTCTGGGGCCACGCCGGGCGCCGCTGCGCTGTTCGCCTATATCGGTTGGCCGCCGGTGATCTTTTTCACCCTCGTTGCGCTCTGGAGCGATACACAGTTCCACTTCCACTGGCAGGCGCCGGGATACCTGATGCTGTTCATGCTGATGGGGGCCTGGGCCGCCAACCGCGATGGCAAGGCCATTCGCATCTGGCTCTATGGCTCGGCGATTGCAACGCTGGCCATCCTCACGCTGCTGGTCTCCCACGCCGCCACCGGCTGGGCGCGCGCCGTGTTCCCCGGCGAGTGGGAAGACCCCACCGCCCTGCAACTGCCCTGGACTGAACTCGGCGACGACCTTGCCGCCCGCAATGCCTTTGCTGAAAACAACCTCTTCATCGCCGGCACCAACTGGATCGACTGCGGCTATATCGACACCCAGGTCGCAGGCCGTTTGCCGTTTGCCTGCTTTGGGTCCGATCCGCGCAACCTGCACTACAATTTCGATCCTGAAACGCATCGGGGCTGGAACGCTTATCTGGTGGCCCAGACCGCCAACCCCGATCGCATCCTGAGCGCCTATGCCGACAGCTTCGAGAGCATCGAGCATCTGGAAACCCTGACCATCTCACGCGCGGGCCACGTGGAACTGGACGGCATTCAGGTGTTTTATGCACAGGGGTTCGCAGGCCAATAAAACGAGGACCACGACTATGACCGATGCACTGGACGCGGGACCCTTCTTCCACGGCACGGTCGCCGATTTGCAGGTGGGTGATCTCCTCACCGCCGGATATCAATCGAACTATCGCCCCGAAGTGCTCATGAACCACATCTACTTCACCGCCCTTGTGGACGGTGCCGGACTTGCCGCCGAAATCGCGGCGGAACTCACCAAAGGCAGCGCGACCCCGCGGGTTTATGTCGTAGAGCCGACCGGCACATTCGAGAACGATCCGAACGTGACCGACAAGAAATTTCCCGGCAATCCCACGCGCTCATACCGCAGCAGCGCACCGCTCAGGATCATCGGCGAAATCACCGATTGGACCAGATTGACGCCGGAGGCACTGCAATCGTGGCGCGAGCGCTTGACCGCGCTGCTCTCGGATGAGCGCGGCGAAATCATAAACTGATACCTGCAACGCGCATCCCTCAGCCCGCCCAACCGCAACCCGAGCATACTGGATTCCGGGTCTGGGCCCGGGATGACGGCGGTGGCTATGAAAAGCCGAGGCTGCCCCAAATGATTGTCGGCGCTGTTAGCGGAGCGCCACGCTCACCCCTTTCCCCAACAGTCATCCCGGACGTGATCCGGGATCCAGTAACCGGCAGAGCGAGCAATCGTCTCGCGCGCTGCGACGAAGAGGAGAGGAGCTCCGCCCGTTCATTGCTGCGGGTCCTGTCGTTATGGTATTTTGCGGCGTGAGGTGAACGGGCTGATGGAAGGATAACCCCATGCCCTATGAATTCACGGTCAGTGGCCGCATCGCCCGGTCCGTGCACGATGTGTTCGAAGCGGTGGCCGATCCGGCCATGCTATCAAAATATTTCACCACCGGTGGCGCCAAAGGGCGGCTTGAAACCGGGGCCACGGTGACCTGGGATTTCCACGATTTTCCCGGCGCATTCCCTGTGCATGTGGTTGAAAGCGCGCCCGACACAAAGATCGTGCTGCGTTGGGACGCTGCGCCGGACGCGGATGGAGCCGAACCCTATCAGACCACGGTGACCATCACGTTCGAGGCGCTCAACGATGGCCGCACCCTGGTGCGCATCCACGAGGCTGGCTTCCACGAGACCGAAGCTGGCCTCAAGGCATCCTACGGCAACTGCGAAGGCTGGACCGGCATGCTCTGCGCCCTGCGCGTGTGGATCGAGCACGGCATCAATCTGCGCGACGGGTTTTATAAGTAGATTGGCAGCTCACAATCCACGGCCCCTTGCGCCGCTCTTTCCCGTGGAAGTGACCGCGAAACATAGCATGATGGCAATGGCGTTCTATGAGAAGTCAAGTCTTCGCATGGCAGACATTCCAGTCAGCCTGTTGAACCTCAGGCGTAGCGCGGCTATGTATTCCGAGCCGATAAGAGGTGGCCGGTTGGTATCCCGGCGCCATAGCTTTTGCTGTGGTACTCGTCGCTCTGCGTCCCATCGGCACCAATCGCATTTTTGCTTGGATGGTGCTGGCGTGGACGTGGTGTCCGTCAGCCTGCGTGCCACGGAGACCGCTTTGCCTAAAAAGACCACCTTCGTTTTTCAGATTATCATGACCTTCATGATGGCTCTGGCCATGTCCGGTACGCTCGGATTCCTCAATTTTGGCTTGGAATTCTGGTCGCGCTGGCTGCAAACCTTCATCATAGTCTGGCCCATTGCCTTCATCTGTACTCGCGTCATCAACCCGATTGCCTTCAAGATCGCGTTCAAGATTGCTCCGCCTCACCAGGAGTGAGCCGTTTTGTGGGGGCGGGGCTGGAGTCGTCTGCAGGCGACCCTACGCCGCCCCGGCCCGCTCCCAGCCCAGTTTCTTGCGGTAGATCGTCGAAGGGCTGATTTCCAGCGCCGCTGCTGCCCGGGCGATGTTGCCCCCACCGTCATCCCGGACTTGATCCGGGATCCAGTAACCGGCAGAGCCAGTCATCGGCCCCCGCTCTGCTGCGCCGAAGCCCCGGAAACTGTCCAGCAAACGATTGACAATCGTCTCTGAAGCCGTAGCGTTGCTTTTGGCCTGTGCAGCCAGCCGCTCGCACCCGTCAAGGGAGGGGTGAATGCACCAATTCGGTGGTTTGACCCGCAACTCCTGGGCAGGCCGTCAGCAATGCGAGCACTGATCGTTTTCTTCTGCCCGTGAGAAGGATCGAACCGATGCATAGCTTTATGGATGCAAAACTTATGGCGAAGCTGCTGCGGCAGGCTCTCGCCGACCGAAGCGTCACACTTACGCACAGCGATAGCCTCGAACTTGTCTCCCGGCAGTTCGGTTTTGCCAATTGGAACATGCTCAGTGTCAGAATCGAACGGGCAAAGTCCGGCGATGGATTGCTCCCGGATGGCTGGTTCAAAGCTGGAAAAAGCCCGCAACTATACGACACCCGAATGGATCATGATGGTGCTGGCGTCCTCATCGCAGCCAGGCAGGACCTTCAACGCGAGATTCATGGGGATGATTTCTGCACTGTAATGCAGAGTGTGGATGCCGAGCCGTTCAGGAACAAGCGCATGCGCCTTGCCGGTGAGCTGCGCACGCAAGACGCCGGAACCGGAGCCACAATCTGGTTCCGTGTAGATGGTGCCAAGGGAACGCTCTTGTTCGATAACCTCGAATTGCAGAGACCCGATGGACCACTTGTCGGAACGCAAGGCTGGAGTGAGCGGTCAGTGGTTTTTGATATACCCGAAGACGCCCTGAGCCTGCACTATGGGTTCTTTCTGAAAGGAACGGGCAAATGCTGGTCTCGTCAGTTCAGTCTGAACGAAGTCGATGGCAGCGTACCGACTAACCGTAACAAGGGGCCGGTTCTTCCGCGCCCCACCAATCTCGACTTCGGACAACCTCCTGTAAATTAGGACGCAAGGCAAAAAGGGCAGGGGCTACGCCGCCCCGGCCCGCTCCCAGCCCAGTTTCTTGCGATAGATGGTCGAGGGGCTGATTTCCAGCGCTGCTGCTGCCCGGGCGATGTTGCCGCCGAAGGCGTCGAGGGCGTCTTCGATGATGCGCTGTTCCTGCCGCCACATCGGCTCTATCGAGGTCGGGATGCCTGCTGCCGGGCGCGCCGCGACATAGGCGTTGCGCGATTCATAATCGGCGGCAAAGGCCATCTGCGCCGAGACCAGCCCGCCATCGAACATCACGACGATGCGGCGAACGAGATTCTGGAGCTGGCGGACATTGCCCGGCCATTCGCGCGCCACGAACAGGTCGGCGACATCGGGGGCAAAGCCGGAAAATCTCTTGCTTTCCTCGCGCGCAAACTCGGTCAGGAAGCTTTGCGCCAGCGGCATGATATCGCCGGGCCGCTGCCGCAGCGGCGGCAGGTGAATCGGTAGCACATGCAGGCGATAGAACAGGTCTTCACGGAATTTGCGCTCGCTCACCAGCTGCATGGGGTTGCGGTTGGTGGCGCAGATCACCCGCACATCCACCGCACGCGCCACGGACTCGCCCACCCGCGTGATGGTGCCGGTTTGCAAAAAGCGGAGCAGTTTGGCTTGCAGCGCCAGGTCCATCTCGCCGATTTCATCGAGAAACAGCGTGCCTTTGTCCGCCATCTCGATGGCGCCCTTGCGGTCCTCATGCGCGCCCGTGTAGGCGCCCCGGATCGCGCCGAACACTTCGGCTTCCATCAATTCGCGCGGGATCGCCCCGGCATTGATGGCGATGAACGGCTTGTCGGCGCGGGGCGAGCGCTTGTGCAGCGCCGCCGCGGACACTTCCTTGCCGGTGCCGCTTTCGCCGGTGATGAACACCGGGGCCGCCGACGGCGCAATGCGCAGAATCTGGTCGTAGATCGCCTGCATCTGTGGGGTTGTGCCCACAAAACCCTCGAAATCAGGGAGGGTTTTTGGCGTTTCGCAGACGATGGCGCGGGCCTTGCCGTGGCGCTGCCCGAGTTCGCCCAGTCGTGCCGCCAGCACCGGGCCGGAAATCGGCAGGGCCAGATAATCGTGCGCTCCGGCCCGCATGGCAGCAACCGCCAGCGACACCGAGCCCCCATCGGCAAGGGCGACGATCAGCGCTCCATCGGCCGATGCGGCAAGGCTGGCAAAGGCCGCCTCGCCATCGCTGGTCGGGCCGTCGATGCTGCCGGTTTCCGCAAGGATCACATCGAAACTGGTGTTCCGCAGGCTGTCGAGCGCCTGCCGGAAGCTGGTGCAATGGACAAGCGAGATTGCCTTGCCCCAGTGGCCGAAAATGGTGGCCATCGTCGTGCGCGCCCGATCCGGCGCGCTGTCGATCAGCAACAGTTTCACATCTGCGTCCGATGGAGGTCCATCACGCATCGGGCCGTTTCTCCTTGCCAGATTGCGGGCGTTGGCTTGAGGAGCAGTATCAATCCGTTAGGGTAAACAAACGGTTGGCACGAAGCTTTTTTGCAACAGCAGCAAATGGTACACCTGCTGAGACGCTAAAATTTGATTCCCTCCTTGGGGGCGAGAGCCGGGTGCAGGGACTGATCTTGATTTTTATCGGTGTGTGCGGGGCCGCTCTGGGCGCTGCCGCCTATTTTGCGCTCGGCTTCACCCCCATCGAAGCCGGGCTGCTGGCGCTTGTCGTTGTGCTGGGCGGGGTATTGATCGAGGAACGCGCCGCCCGCCGCCGCGCCTTCCGCCGGCTCGAAACCGGGGTTGAGGAGATGGGGCGCCTCCTCGCCACCGATGCGCGGGCCGGGCAGGTGCTCTCCAAAAGGGTCAATGCGCTCGCCGATCTCGAAGCCGGGCCGCGCCTTGATGTGGTCGAGGCCGATATGAGCGTTCTGGGCACTGTGGTGCGTCAGGTGGCCCAGGCCGTCTCGGATTTGGAAACGGCTCAGGCCGCCCTTGCGCCACCGATCCCAGACACCGGCGACGAGCCAACCGTGCCGCAGCCGCCCGCCATCGCGCTGGAGCATGTGCGCCGGGCCCTCGATGAGGGCCGGCTGGTGCACCACGCCCGCCCGGTGCTGACCCTGCCCCAGCGCAAGGTCCATGCTTATGAGCTGATTGCCCGCCTCGAACTGGACGGGCGGCTCGCCGATCCGCCCGAATTCATGCCGGTCGCAACCGCCGAAGGGCGCGTGATCCTGCGCCGCATCGATCTGCTGGGTGCCCATGAGGCCATCCGCATCGCGCGCCGGGCCCGGCTGGCGGGCGAACCCGTGCGGCTGTTCCTCGGCCTTTCGGTCGCAACGCTCGACGACCGGCCTTCGCTCGACCAGCTTTTGACCCTTCTGGCCGCCAATCGTGCCGTCAACACCGATATCGCCTTTGCGCTTGAGTATCGCGACTGGGCCGCGCTCTCGCGCCCGGAGACCGATGCGCTGGCCAGTCTGGTGCAGCACGGAATCACTCTGGCGCTGCGCAATGCCACCACCCTGCGCCTCGATTTTGCCGCGCTGGCCGACAAGGGTGTGCGCACCATCACCACCAGTGCCCGCACCTTCCTGCGCACCCCCGAAGCGCTGACCGACTTTCATTCCTCCGACATCAACGACTATATCAAGCGCTTCGGCGTCAATCTCGTTGTCACCGGGCTCGAAGCCGAAAGCGAGATTCTGGCGCTGCTCGATGATGGCGTGCGGATCGCGCAGGGCCCCGTTCTTGGCGCCACCGCTCCCCTGCGCGCCGATTTGCGTGACGATGGCGACGATGATCTGCGCCGCGCCGCCACGCGCTGACATAAGGAGGCGTTATGCCCGTCCCCACCGGCCCGACCCCGGGCCTTGCTGCCCTTGCCCAATCCTACCCCGCGATCCTCTCGGATGTGTGGGGCGTCGTCCATAACGGCATCGAGCCCCATTGGAGCGCCGTCGAAGCTCTGGTGCGCTATCGCGAGGCGGGCGGGCGGGTGGTGCTGATCACCAACGCTCCGCGTCCCGCGCCGCCGATCTTCGAGCAACTCGACGCCATGGGCGTGCCGCGCGAGGCCTATGACGGCCTGGTCACCTCGGGCGATGCCACGCGCGAATTGCTGGAAAACTGGCGCGGTCGCACCGTGGCCCGCGTGGGTCCCCTTGTTGACGATGTGCTGTTTGACGGGCTCGACCTCACCTTCGGCTCCGACGCCGAGGCGACGGCAGTGGTGGTTTCCGATCTCGATACCGACAACGACACCCCCGCCGATTATACCGACCGCATGGCCATCTGGCGCTCCCGCGACCTGCCGCTGATCTGCGCCAACCCCGACAAGGTTGTGGAGGAAGGCGACCGCATCGTCTATTGCGGCGGCGCGCTGGCCGATGCCTATGAAGACATCGGGGGCCGCGTGATGATGGCGGGCAAGCCCTACAACCCGATTTACGCGTTGAGCAAATCGGTGCTCCATGAAGCCGGTGGCCGCCGCTTTGACCACAGCGAAATCCTCGCCATCGGTGATTCGGTCCGCACCGATGCTGTGGGCGCCGCCCAGTTCGGGGTGGACCTGCTGTTCATCACCGGCTCGATCCACGCCGCCGAACTCGATGCCTTCAACAATCCGCCCGCCAAACGCGTGTCCGATCTGGTCTCGGTCTCCCGCGCCAACATGGTGGGCTTCATGCCAAGGCTGGTCTGGTAAAGTCGGCGTCCCGGTACCGGGAACCCCCACAATGCCCGACCTCGCCACGTTCATCGCTGCCAATCTGCCGGTGCGCGCCGTTCTGGGCCTCCCGCACATCCGGCTGCACACCGCCGTGCCGGAAAGCGGCGTCTGGCGCTTGGCCGAGGGGGGCACGCCGCCTTATTGGGCGTGGCCCTGGCCCGGCGGGCTGGCGCTGGCCCACCATCTCCATGCCCACCCCGAACTCGTCTCCGGAAAAACCGTCCTCGACCTTGGCACCGGTTCGGGGCTGGTCGCCATCGCGGCTGCTCTGGCCGGGGCCAAACCGGTCACCGCCTGCGACCCCGATCCCGTTGCCATCGCCGCCGTGACGCTCAACGCCTCCCTCAACGACGTCCCCATCGTCGCCCAGGCTGGCGATCCCCTTGATGGCCCGCCGCAGGAAGCAGAAATCATCCTGGTCGGCGACCTGTTCTACGCCGCCGATCTTGCCCGCCGCGTCACGGCCTATCTCGATCGCTGCGTTGGCGCGGGCCGCACGGTGTATGTTGGCGATATCGGTCGCGCCCACCTGCCGCACAACCGCCTGACGCCCCTCGCGCGCTATCCTCTTGCCGATTTCGGCGAGCCTGCCACTGGCGCCTTGCACCCCGCCAGCGTGTGCCAATACAAATTGCCTGTCTGAACGCTTGCATTTGGCGCAACAAAAAGGCAGTTTTCGCCCAATTCTCCAACGGCCTCACCCTGGTGCCCATGACCGCCGGTTCTTCCTTTGCCCGTCTCGACGGTCTATCCACCGTTCCCTCCGCATTGCGAGGCGCTGTGATCGCCATCGGCAATTTCGATGGCTGCCATCGGGGGCATCAGCAGGTTTTCGCTGCCGCTCAGGCGCTCGCCGCCCAAAAGGGCGTCCCGGCACTGATGCTGACCTTCGAGCCGCACCCGCGCGACGTGTTTGCGCCAAAGCCGTTTCTGCACCGGCTCACCTATGCCGATGCCAAGGCGCGCCTCGCCAAGGCCTTCGGCTTCGATGCCATTGCCATCATCGAATTTTCCCGCGATCTGGCGTCCGTTGAAGCGGGCGAGTTCGTTCGGCGCTATCTGGTCGAGGCGCTGGACGTCTCGGGCGTGGTGGTCGGTGCCGATTTCCATTTCGGCAAGGGCAGGGCAGGCACCCCCGATTTCCTTGTGGCGCAAGGCGCCGAGCTGGGTTTCGCGGTCGAAGTTTGCACCATGCTCGATGATGGCGAAATCCCGGTTTCGTCGTCCCGGGTGCGCGACGCGCTGGCCGCTGGCGATGTCCTCGTCGCCAACCAGTTGCTGGGCTACCGGCACTTTTTCTCCGGCACGGTGATTGAGGGCGACAAGCGTGGCCGCCTTCTGGGTTTCCCCACCGCCAACATGGCCGTGCCCGAAACCTTTGGCCTCGCCCAGGGCGTCTATGCCGCAAAAGTGAAGATCGGCGATGAGGTGTTTTCCGGCGTTTCGGCCTATGGAAAGCCGATGTTCGACAACACCCACCCGCCGTTTGAAACCTTCATCTTCGATCTCTCCCGCGATCTGTACGGCCAGACCATCGAGATCGCGCTGCTCGATTTCATCCGTGGCCAGATGACCTTTGACGGCCTCGATCCCTTGATCGCGCAGATGACACGCGACGCCGAAACCGCGCGAATTATCACCGCCCAGGCGGCCCCGCTCTCCGAGCTTGATGCTGCCCTGGGCTTTGTTTCCTAGCCAATAGGGAAATCCGCGCCCATCCCCCGTTGTCATCCCGGCTCAAGACCCGGGATGACAACGTTGGTGACTGGCAGCTACGAGTGCACACCCCCTCTTCCTCAAGGGGGATGTCTGCCGAAGCGCTGCCGCTCCCCTTCTCCCCTTGAGGGAGAAGGTGGCCGCGAAGCGGTCGGATGAGGGGTGCCGCATCGGCTTTGCCGATGCGCAGCCGCAAGGCTGAGCAACGTTGCCAAAAGCTCCCTTCTCCCACGAGGGGAGAAGGCTAACTCGGGCATTGTCCGGGTCGAAACACGGCACCGTCCCCAAACCCATTGGCAATCCTTCCCCGCCGCTGCTAAAAGCGGCTGAACATCAGTCCGACTGAAGATTTATCGCGAGTTCTTATGACCGACACGCAAGCGGGCGCGACGCCTAAAGACGACAAGGCCGGGCGCGACTATTCCGCCACCCTTTTCCTGCCGCAGACCGATTTTCCCATGCGCGCGGGCCTTCCCCAGCGCGAGCCGGAATGGCTCAAGCGCTGGGAAGACATGGACCTCTACAAGGTCCTGCGCGAACAGAGCAAGGATCGGGAGAAGTTCACGCTTCACGATGGCCCTCCCTACGCCAACGGCAATATTCATATCGGTCACGCGCTCAACAAGACCCTCAAAGACCTGGTTTCGCGCTCCATGCAGATGCTGGGCTACAATTCGGCCTATGTGCCGGGTTGGGACTGTCATGGCCTGCCCATTGAGTGGAAGATCGAGGAGCAGTATCGCGCCAAGGGCCGCAATAAGGACGAGGTGCCGATCAACGAATTCCGCGCCGAATGCCGCACCTTTGCCGAGCATTGGGTCGATGTGCAGCGCGAGGAATTCAAGCGCCTGGGCGTGATGGGCGATTGGGCCAACCCCTATCTGACCATGAGCTACGACGCCGAAGCCACCATCGCTTCGGAACTGATGAAGGTGGCCGGGTCCGGTCAGCTGTATCGCGGGTCAAAGCCCGTCATGTGGTCGGTGGTCGAACGCACCGCGTTGGCCGAGGCTGAGATCGAATATCAGGATTACGAGTCCGACGCGATCTGGGTGAAGTTCCCGGTGGCCGAAGGCAGCCATTCCGATGCCTTTGTCGTCATCTGGACCACCACACCGTGGACAATCCCCGGCAACCGCGCCGTCGCCTGGTCCTCGCGCGTCGATTACGGCCTTTATGAAGTCGAAACCGTCGAGAACGATTTCGGCCCCCAGCCGGGCGAAAAGCTGATCTTTGCCGATACGCTGGCCGAGGACAGTGCGCAGAAAGCCAAGTTGACCTTGAAGCGTCTCGTTGATGTGACAGCCGATGATTTGCGCTCCATGACCCTCCACCATCCCTTGCGCGGGCTTGGTGGTGGCTACGAGTTTCTGGTGCCGCTCATCGATGGCGATCACGTCACCGACGATGCAGGCACCGGGTTCGTACACACCGCCCCCGGCCATGGTGCTGACGACTTTGAGGCATGGCAGGACAACGCCCGTGCGCTTGAAGCGCGCGGTATTGATCCGTCCATCCCCTTCATCGTCGACGATGCCGGGTTTTACACCGCAGCCGCTCCCGGCTTTGGTCCCGATGCCGAAGGTGGACCCGCCCGCGTCATCGACGACAAGGGCAAGAAGGGCGACGCCAACAATCGCGTCATCAAGGAACTGATCGCCGCCGACAAGCTGTTCGCTCGCGGTCGGCTCAAGCACCAGTATCCCCACTCCTGGCGCTCGAAAAAGCCGATCATCTTCCGCAACACCCCCCAATGGTTCGTCTATATGGACAAGGACCTTGAGGGCAAAACTCTGAACGCAACGCCTGCCACGGAAACCCCTTCTCCCCTGGTGGGAGAAGGTGCCCGAAGGGCGGATGAGGGGGGCGCAGACACCCTGCGCACCCGTGCCCTTGCCGCCATCGACGTGACCAAATTCGTGCCCCCCGCCGGGCAGAACCGCCTGCGCGCGATGATCGCCGATCGCCCCGATTGGGTGCTGTCGCGCCAGCGCGCCTGGGGTGTGCCGATCACCGTGTTCATCAATGCCGACACCGGCGACATCCTCAAGAACGACGCCGTCAATGCCCGCATTGTCGAAGCGTTCGCAACCGAGGGGGCTGATGCGTGGTTCGCCGAGGGGGCCAAGGCTCGGTTCCTCGGAACCGATGTGGCCGATCCCGATGCCTGGACCCAGGTTACCGACATTCTCGACGTGTGGTTCGATTCCGGCTCAACCCACGCCTTCGTTCTGCGCAACAAGGAAAAGTGGCCCGATCTGAAGTTCCCGGCCTCGATGTATCTCGAAGGCTCGGATCAACATCGCGGCTGGTTCCACTCCTCGCTGCTCGAAAGCTGCGCCACCAACGGCTTTGCGCCCTATGAGTCGGTTCTCACCCATGGGTTCACCATGGACAAGAACGGTTTCAAGATGAGCAAGTCGCTGGGCAACACCATCGCCCCGCAGGACATCATCAAGAAGTTCGGCGCTGATATCCTGCGCCTGTGGGCCGCGACCATCGACTATGCCGAGGATCACCGCATCGGCGATGAAATCCTTGCCAATACTGTCGAGATGTATCGCAAGATGCGCAACTCCTTCCGCTGGCTTCTGGGCAACCTTGCCCATTACCGCGACGAGGATGAAGTCGCCTATGCCGATATGCCCGATCTGGAAAAGTTCATCCTGCACCGCCTCGCCGTGCTCGATGGCGAGGTCCGGGCCGGCTATCGCGCCTATGACTACAAGCGCGTGGTCAATCTGATCGCCAATTTCATGAACCTGGAGCTGTCGGCGTTCTATTTCGACATCCGCAAGGATGCGCTCTATTGCGACCCGATCTCCTCGACACGGCGCAAGGCCGCTCTCACGGTTCTCGACCAGCTCTATTCGTGCCTCACCGCCTGGCTCGCCCCGGTTCTGGTGTTCACCATGGAAGAGGTCTGGCTGGAGCGGCACCCGGGCGCGACGTCGAGCGTCCATGCCCGGACCTTCCCGGAGCTTCCCGCACAGTGGCGCGACGATGCTCTGGCCGACCGTTGGGCGAAGATCCGCGCCGTGCGTCGGGTGGTGACCGGGGCGCTCGAAATCGAGCGCAAGAACAAGGTCATCGGCTCGTCTCTGGAGGCCGCGCCAATCGTTGCGATCACCGATCCGGCACTGGCCGAAGCGGTAGCCAACCACGATCTCGCAGAACTGTGCATTACGTCTTCGATTATCACGCAAGTCCATGCATTTTCTTCCGAACATTTCACCCTGGATGACGTGCCGGGCGTCGCTGTCGCCTTCGCCCGGGCCGAGGGAAAACGCTGCGCTCGCTCATGGATCGTGTCCCAGGATGTGGGCTCGGACCCCGAGTATCCCGACCTCTCCCCCCGCGATGCGCAAGCCATGCGCGAACGGGCAGCTGCCGGGTTAAGTGCATGAAATGGCTCAAAGATCCGTCCGTCCTTTGGAGCCTTATTCTCGGGGCGGACGTCCTGATTCTCGATCGGTTGCACAAATATCTTCAGGTCGATGTGGCCGGATGGATGGGCGGTGAGCACATTCCGGTGACGCCGTTCTTTGATTATGTGCTGGTCTGGAACACCGGCATTTCCTACGGCCTGATGTCCGGGGTGACGCCGGAAATGTTGTTGCTTATCATGGGCTTAGCCATGGTGGCGCTGGGCTGGTGGTGGGTGAAGGAGACCTCGCTTCTCACCCGCATCGGCATCGCGCTGGCCATGGGCGGCGCCATCTCCAACGCCATAGATCGGGTGGTCTATGGCGCTGTCGCCGATTTTTTCCATTTCTATTCAGGCACTTGGTCGTTTTACGTCTTCAACATCGCCGACATCGCCATCAGCGCCGGCGTGCTGCTTCTGGTCGCCGATGTCCTGCGTCCCCGACCCGCGACAAATCCCAAATCCTAAATCGGTCAAATTCTGGCCTTAGGCCCTGCGATAGGATATAACCCGCCACAATAGAATGGAACGATCAGGGTTTTGAGGCGCCGATGCGTAAGGTTCTAACGAGTTACGACAGTGCTAAGCATCTGTTGCGCCTGACCTTTATGGCCGCAGCAGCGTCTGTGGTGCTGGCGGCGTGCACGACTGTGGAAGGCACCAACGCCCTTGTCGATCCGTTGACTTTTGAGCGTGAAGTGATGCGCAGCACGCTTCAGGGCGTCGGTCTTGTGCCGCGCGAGGAAAAGGCGATGGTCGCCGGTGAACGCAGCCCACTGGTCGTCCCCGCCTCCGGCACCACCCCACCGCCGCCGGGCCAGTCGTCGGCAGTGATCCCCGAAGACTCCGATTCCGTAGTCATCGACACCGCCGGTCTCACAACCGCTGACCTCGAAGCCCTGCGTTCCGGGCGGGTCATCGGGTCCGGATCGGTCACGGGCCGTCCATTGACCGACGCCGAAGCCCGGCAGCTTGCGGCGCGCATGGGCGCCTATCGCAACGCGCAGGGTATTGGCCAGCGCAATATCTATTTGCCGCCGGAAGAGTATTTCCAGACGGTCGGCGGCCAGCAATTGATCTGCCTTGCAGCAAACGGTGAACTGGTCGCGCCGACCGATCCAAAATGCCCGGCCGACGTCCGCGCGGCGCTTGCCGCCCGTTAATTCAGACTGTCCGACAGGTCGGATGATAAAGGCGAGGCCGATTGGCCTCGTCTTGGTTTCATACGTATTTTCAAGTCTCTAGAAAAGAAAGTCCGCTCCAGATGAGCGATAAGCCCCAATCCCCGAGCGGCGAACGCCTCGCCAAGGTCATCGCCCGCGCGGGCGTCTGTTCGCGCCGAGAAGCCGAAGCATGGATCACCGCAGGCCGCATTTCCGTCAATGGCAGCCCTGTCATGACACCGGCCTTCAACGTCATCGAAAGCGATGCGATCGCTGTCGACGGCAAGTCCATCGCGCGTCGCCAGCCGACGCAGCTCTGGCTCTACCATAAGCCCGCCGGGCTGATGGTCACCGAGCGCGATCCCGAAGGCCGGCCCACGGTGTTCTCCGAGTTCGAAAAGCTTGGCCTGCCGCGTATGCTGTCCATTGGACGGCTCGATTTCAACACCGAAGGGTTGCTGCTGCTCACCAATGATGGCGGGCTGAAGCGCACTCTGGAACTGCCCGCCACCGGCTGGGTGCGGCGTTATCGTGTCCGTGCATTCGGTTCGGTGACTCAGGAACAACTCGATGAGTTGAGCAACGGCATCACCGTGGCCGGCATCGAATATGGTCCGATCGAAGCGGTGCTCGACAGTGCCACCGGGTCCAATGTCTGGCTCACCGTCGGCCTGCGCGAGGGCAAGAACCGCGAGGTGAGAAACGTTCTGGGTGCTCTTGGCCTGGACGTTAACCGCCTGATCCGATTGTCCTATGGTCCCTTCCAGCTTGGCGATCTGCCGACCGGATCGGTGGAAAAGGTCAAGACCCGAATCCTCCAGGACCAGCTTGGCAAGCGGCTTGCTGAAGCGGCTGGCGCCGATTTTGATCCCGCAACCGATGATGTCGGCCAGCCCGGCCAACCGCGTCGCCGCAGCCCAGAGCAGCCCGAAAGTCGGCCCACGGAGCGCGACCGCTTTGGCGGCCTGCGCAAGCGCCCGGAATTCAAGCGCCCCGAACGGCGCGAAGCCGAGCCGCGCACTGTGCATTTTGACGATGGACGCCCTGCGCAGACATTTGTGCCGTCCGGAAAACCGGGTAGGCGCGATGAACCACGATTTGGCGACAGACCCGGTCGCGATGGGTTCAAGGGCAAACGGCCCGAGGGTGATCGCCCGTTCAGGGAACGCTCTGACCGTGCTGAACCGCGCCGGTTCGATGATCGGCCCCAGCGTGGTGGCGAGGGCAGGGGGCGTTTCGACAAGGACGACCGGCCGTTCTCGGACCGTCCGCGCAAGCCCTCTGACAGGCCATTTGGCAGTGGTCCCCGCCGGGATGACCGCGGCGATCGTCCCGCTCGTTTCACTCGTCCTGAGGATGGTGATCGGCCGTTCCGCGCCCCGCGTCCGCGCGACGGCGACGGTGGGCGTCCCCAAAGGTTCAACCGTCCCGATGGGGATGGAGGACGGCCCCAGCGGTTCAACCGGCCCGAAGGCGAGGGCGGACGCCCGCGCTTTAATCGCTCAGAGGGTGAGGGCCGTGGCCCACGCCGCGATGATGACCGCCCGATGGCACGACGCAGTGGCCCGCCCCGTGGCGACCGGCCGTTCGGCGACCGTCCGCAACGTCGGGACGACGATCGGCCTGCGTTCAAGGGTCCGCGCCGCGATGGTGATAAGCCCGCCTTCAAGGGCCCCCGCCGGGATGGGGACAGGCCGTTCGGTGATCGTCAGCCGCGCCGCGATGGTGATAAGCCCGCCTTCAAGGGTCCCCGCCGGGACGGCGACCGGCCGTTTGGCGATCGTCCGCCTCGTCGCGATGGCGACAGGCCCGCGTTTAAAGGCCCGCGTCGCGATGGTGATAAACCTGCGTTCAAGGGTCCCCGCCGGGATGGCGACAAGCCTTTTGCCAACCGGCCGCGCCGCGATGATGGTCCTCGCAATGGTCCGCGTCCTGATCGGCCCCGTCCTCCGCGCCGGCCCAGGGACGAATAGGCATGCGCATTGTGGCGGGAAAATTCCGCGGCAAGCAATTGGAAGCGCCCAGGTCCGACCATATCCGACCAACCGCCGATAGGATCAGGGAAGCGGTGTTTTCCAGCATCGGCAGCCGCATTGGCACCGATTTTTCCGGCCTCTACGTGCTCGATCTTTTCGCGGGCACGGGAGCGCTAGGCCTTGAGGCGCTTTCACGGGGTGCGGCGCATTGCATCTTTGTTGAAACGGATGTGGAGGCGCGCGGACTGATCCGCGGCCATATCGAGAGTTTTGGCGTCGGCGGCCAGACCAAACTGATGAAGCGGGATGCGACCGATCTCGGCCCCATCGAGCGGGTGCGGCCAGCCGATCTGGTGTTCGTTGATCCGCCCTATGATCAGGGACTGGGGGAGCGGGCGATTGCCAGTGGCTTGCAGGGCGGGTGGATTGCACCCGGTGCCCTCATCGTGCTCGAAGAACGCAAGAGCGCGGAAATTACGCCACCCGAAGGGGTGGAAGTGGTTGACCGGCGCGAATATGCCGACAGCGCCATCACCTTTATGGTTGCTCCCGAATAGACCTCAGCGCCGCCCGAACAGCCGTTCGAGATCACCTTTCTTGAGCTCGATATAGGTCGGGCGGCCATGAATGCATTGCCCGGAATGGGGCGTCGCTTCCATGTCGCGCAAAAGGGCATTCATCTCATCTCCCCTTAGCCTTCGCCCCGACCGGACCGAGCCGTGGCACGCCATCCGCGCGATGATGGCATCGAGCCGTTCTTCGAGCACGGCAACGCTGTCCCATTCGGCCAGCCCGTCCGCCAGATCACGGATCAGGGTGTCGACCTCGACCTGTCCCAACAGCGCCGGGGTCTCGTTGACCGACACGGCACCCGGCCCGAACCGTTCAAGATAGAGGCCAAGTTTTTCAAGCACCGGGGCGGAGTCTTCCAGCCGACTGCAATCCTCCTCCGGCAGGTCGATCACCACTGGGATGAGGTGCCTCTGCCCCGGCACGGGGCCGGATTTGAGCTGGGTGCGAAACTTCTCATACACAAGGCGTTCATGGGCGGCGTGCTGGTCGATCAGCACCAGAGAATCGCCATTCTGCGCAACGATATAGTTTTCAAACACCTGCGCCCGCGCCACGCCGAGCGGGAAATCCTCCGTCTGGCCAAAGGGTTGGCTCGTCTCCTCGAAACGCGCGCTGGGCGCATCGAACCGGCGGATCTCTGCCGCCAAACCGGCGGGAAAGCCGGGTTGCTGGCCAAAGGACGGCGCAGCAGCGGGGGTGTAAGTGGCAGGTGCTGCATCGGCCATCCCATAATGGGGTGTTTCGGGCGCCATGTGTGGGGCGCGGAAGCTCGATAGCGCCGCGTCGGCAACGCTGGACGAGGCCTTGAACCCGGCCGCCGCCAGCGCTTCGCCGATGGCGCGGATGACTGTGCCGCGTACCGCGCCGGGATCGCGAAACCGCAACTCGGCCTTTGTGGGGTGCACGTTCACATCCACTTCGCCCGGATCGATGGCGATGAACAGCGCGAGGACGGGGAAACGGTCACGATGCAGGAAGTCTGCATAGGCGGCCCGGACCGCGCCCATCAGCACCTTGTCGCGCACGGAGCGTCCGTTGACGAAATAGAACTGGTTGAGCGAATTGGCCCGCGAATAGGTGGGAAGCCCGGCCAGACCGCTAACGACGATCCCGCCACGTGAAAAGGCCATTTGCTGCGCATTTTCGGGAAAATCGGGGCCGATAATTTGCGCGAGGCGCGCGTTGACGGCATTCTCCCCACTCTGCGCCGGCCAGTTGATCGGCTGGCGATCGCTTCCCGATAGCACGAAGTGAACCCCGCGATGGGCCATGGCCAGCCGTCGGATCACGTCGGTGATAGCCCCGGTTTCCGCGCGATCGGATTTGAGAAACTTCAGCCGCGCCGGGATGTCGGCAAACAGGTTGCGGACTTCGACGATCGTCCCCTTATTGGTGGGGTAGAACTCCGGTCCGGTCCTCACGCCGCGCTTGAGGGATATTTTCAGACCGGTTTCCGCTCCGGCGGGCCGGGAAACGATGGAGAGGTCGGAGACCGATCCGATGGACGCCAATGCCTCGCCGCGAAATCCAAGGGTACGGATATCGTCGAGCCCATCGTCGGCAAGCTTGGACGTGGCATGCCGCTCGACCGAAAGCGCCAGATCTTCGGCATTCATGCCGTGCCCATCATCTTCAATGCGGATCAGGCTTTTGCCGCCCGCCGCTGTGGTCACCGCGATGCGGGTGGCACCAGCGTCGAGGGCATTTTCGACAAGTTCCTTGACCACGCTCGCCGGGCGTTCGACCACTTCACCGGCGGCGATCTTGTTGACGAGGTCATCGGGAAGTTGGCGGATGGCCATAAAGTGATTCTCCTTTGTCCCCATTCTAACGAGGCGGACACGGACCGCCAAAGCTGATATGAGCCGCACACGATGACGACGCTCGATACCCCCATGGAAATCGCCTTCCGACTGGCCGAGGAGGCCGCCCTTAGCGGAGAAGTTCCGGTGGGGGCGGTGATCGTGCGCAATGGCACTGTGCTGGCCTCCGGGCGCAACCGAATGCGCGAAACCGGCGATCCCACGTCCCACGCCGAGATGAACGCTATCCGGGCGGCGCTGGAGGCCGATGGCAGCGGGCGGCTCTCGGACTGCGATCTTTATGTGACGCTGGAGCCTTGTACCATGTGCGCGGGGGCGATTGCCCATGCCCGCCTGCGCCGCGTTTATTACGCGGCGGAAGACCCCAAGGGCGGCGCAGTCGACAATGGCGTGCGGTTTTTCGACCAGCCGACGTGCCACCACGCACCCGAGGTGATCGGCGGCGTTTCAGCCGGGCGGGCTACGAAGATGCTCAGGAACTTTTTCGCTGGCCGGCGATGAAGCCTTCTATCCGGGCGGTTAGTTCGCGCTTGAACCTGTCCTTTTCCGCTTCTCCAGCCTCGATGATTTCCCGCACCCGCCAATACTCATGCGAGCCGACATTGAGATTGTGGGGACGGAAGTAGAGGTCGGGCGGATAGGCGGTGATCATATAAGCGATCAACTGATGCATCATGATCTGGGCTGAACCGAACCCGATATCGAGCATGGTCGGGATATAGCCGTCCGGCCAGGCATGCGGATCGCCATTGACGTCGATGCCAACGAGCAAATCGCAATCGACTGAAGCGTGATCGAGGGGCAGAGGGTTGACCACACCGCCATCCACAAGAACGGTCCGATGGTGGCGCACCGGGCGATAAAGGCTCGGCACCGCGAGTGACCCGGCGACGGCGATCTTGAGGGGGCCTTGATGGAACGCCACCTGATGCCAGGACCGGAAATCGGTGGCGACGCAGGTAAAGGGAATGCGCAGCCCTTCAAACATGTCCGGCATGCCGCTCGGCGTGAAGGTATCGACCACTTGCACCGGGTCGAGCTGGATGGAAATGCCTTCGCGAAAAATCTTGGACATCGAGCGCATCTGGGTGGAGAACAGTCGCCCGAACAGCCCGTTCATGGTGCCCAGCATCTCGTAGGCCAATTCACGGATTTCCGCGCCCTTGAGCCCGGCGGCCCAACCCGAGCCGATCAAGGCGCCGATCGAGGTGCCGGCAATGCGATGCGGCGTGAGCCCAAGCTCATCCATCGCCTCGATGAACGGAATATGGGCCAGCCCGCGCGCCGCGCCGCCACCCAAAGCTACGCCAATGCGTGGATCACTGACCGTCCCCACGATATCTCGTCCTCCGGTTCGACCTGCAAAGGTAGTCTAGCCGGTGGTGGTTGAGAAGGCATTGAGCGCTGGCTGGGTTAAAGTGCCCGCCAGCCGATGTCGCGACGGCAAAAGCCTTCCGGCCAATCGATGGCATCCACCGCCGCGTAGGCGCGCTGTCGCGCTTCCTCGACGGTGTCGCCGATGGCGGTCACATTGAGCACACGCCCGCCATTGGCAAGCAGTTGCCCGTCGCGGCGAACCGTTCCGGCATGAAAGACCCGCACCGTATCGCTATCGAGGTTCTCCGCATTGGCGATGACCGTGTTTTTCTCATACGCCCCTGGATATCCGTTGGCGGCCACAACAACAGTCAGCGCCATCGCGACTTTCCATTTCGGTGTCACGTTTCGGAGCGTGCCTCGGGCTGTGGCGTCGAGAATATCAAGAAGATCGCTGTCCAGAAGCATCATCAGGACCTGACACTCGGGATCGCCGAAGCGCGTGTTGAATTCGATGAGTTTCGGGCCATCCGCCGTCACCATCAAACCGGTGAACAGCACGCCGGAAAACGGCGTGCCGCGCCTCGCCATGCCTTCGATCGCCGGAACGATGATTTCACGATGGGCGCGGGCGATCAGGTCGGGGGTCATGACCGGAGCAGGGGCATAGGCTCCCATGCCGCCAGTATTGGGGCCTTTGTCGCCATCAAAGACACGCTTGTGATCCTGTGCAGCGGGCAAAAGGATGGTGTGGGTGCCATCACAGATCGCAAACAGGCTTGCCTCTTCGCCCACGAGGCATTCCTCGATCACCACTTCCGCGCCCGCGTCCCCGAACGCCCCGTCAAAACAGTCGCGCAGGGCGGTTTCGGCCTCGTCGAGGGTTTCGGCCACAGTGACCCCTTTTCCCGCCGCTAGACCATCAGCCTTGATGACGATCGGGGCACCGGTCGTACGGACGTATTCGAGCGCCGGTTCAAGGGCATCGAATTTTCCATAGGCCGCCGTCGGGATATTCATTTCGTCACACAGCGCCTTGGTGAAGGCTTTTGAGCCTTCAAGTTGCGCCGCTTCGCGCGAGGGGCCGAATACGGCGATCCCTGCGGCACGCAGATCATCGGCGATGCCGGCGACCAGCGGAATTTCCGGGCCGACGACGACAAGATCGATGCGCTCGGCGCGGCAGAATTCGATGACTGCCTGGTGATCGGCAACGTCGAGGGTGACATTTTCGGCCAGTGCTTGCGTACCCGCGTTTCCGGGCGCGACGAACAGTTTTTCAAGCCGTGGTGATTGCGTGATCTTCCATGCCAGCGCATGTTCGCGTCCGCCTGATCCGATCAGCAATACTCGCATGCAAGTCCTCGTCGCCCTGATGATTTCATGATGTGCGCCCGTCTATCATGCGCAAACGCGTCGGGCCACCCTTGACGGCGACGCGTGTGTCCGTCACCAACGACACCCATGACCCAGCAGCAAACCAACGCCTTTGAATTCACGGTTTCCGAAATCTCCCAGGCCGTCAAACGGACCGTCGAGGACCAGTTCGGCTATGTGAAAGTTCGTGGCGAAATCTCAGGCTTTCGTGGCCAGCATTCGTCGGGCCACTGCTATTTTACCCTTAAGGATGACGCTGCCTCCATTGATGCGGTGGTCTGGAAGGGCTCATATTCGCGTCTCGCTTTCAAGCCCCAGGAAGGGCTTGAAATCGTGGCCACCGGGCGGCTGACCACCTATCCCCGCTCGTCAAAGTACCAGCTGGTCATCGAGCAGATCGAACCGGCGGGTGTGGGCGCGCTGATGGCGCTGCTTGAAGAGCGCCGCAAGAAACTGTTGGCGGAGGGGCTGTTTGCCGCCGAACGCAAGCGCCCATTGCCGTATCTGCCGCGAGTGATCGGGGTTGTCACCTCGCCGACGGGAGCCGTGATCCGCGATATCATCCATAGGCTTGAGGACCGCTTCCCTACTCACGTTATCGTCTGGCCGGTGCGCGTGCAGGGCGAAACGTCGGGCGCTGAAGTGACCGCTGCCATCGACGGGTTCAATGGCTTTGCCCGCGGTGGCCCGATCCCTCGGCCCGATCTTTTGATTGTTGCACGGGGTGGGGGCTCGATTGAAGACCTTTGGGGATTCAACGAGGAAAGCGTCGTGCGGGCGGTGGCCCGCTCGGAAATTCCGGTGATTTCCGCCGTGGGGCACGAGACCGATACGACGCTGATCGACTATGTCGCCGACCGGCGCGCCCCGACACCCACCGGAGCGGCGGAAATGGCGGTGCCGGTGCGCGGTGAACTGATCGCCTATGTGGATGATCTGGGCTCTCGCCAGCGCCAGGGCGCCCGGCGTCTGGCGGCAAACCTCAAGGATCGTTTGCGCGCTGCTGCGGCCGGGCTTCCGCGCGGCACCGATCTGGTATCCATACAGCGCCAGCGCCTCGATATGGCCACGGCGCATCTCGGATCCGGCCTGCGGGAGGCTAATCACATCAAGGCCCGCGACTTCGAGCGGATTGCGGGCCCCCTCACCGTATCCCTGCTGCGCCAGCGGCTCGATGGTGCAGCCAATCGGCTTGAAGCTGCCGCTACCCGCGCCCGCCATGCGCTGCAAACCCGCGCCGGTCGAGCCCGCGTCGCGTATTCTCCGCTTGCGGGACGTCTTCGCCCGGGCCTGCTGACCATGCCGATCGGGCAGGGCAGGCGGCACCTCGACGCGACGGTCAACCGCATGGAGCCAGCGTTTATCCGAGTGGTCGAAACTAGGCGGACGCGGTTTGATGGACTATCCAAGCTTTTGAACTCGGTGAGCTATCATGAGATTCTGGCGCGAGGCTTCGCGCTAGTCACCGATGCTCAAGGCAATCTGGTGCGATCAGCAACCGATGTGAAACCGGGTGACGCTCTTACCGTTGACCTTGCCAACGGATCGATCGCTGCGACCGTTGCCGGCGCGCCGCCGGCTTCAAAGCGTCGATCCCGCACCGATGAGGACCCGGGCAGTCAGGAAAGTCTTTTTTGACCGGCCCTGCGTTCGCCAGTAATGATCGGGCAAAGGAGCGATGCCAATGAACATTCTCGATTCCGGCTTTGCGCCGTCGGAAGCAAAAATCCGGTATCTCGATGCCGATTACGTGGTGATCCAGCCCGGAACCTTCGTGCGATGCGCCATTACCGGCGCACCGATCGCAATTGAGGACCTGAGCTATTGGAGCGTCGACCGGCAGGAGCCTTACGCCAATGCCGAAGCAGCCTTTACGGCGTATCGTCGGGCCATTGGCGAGATTGATTGAGGCTAGGCCGTCAGCGACGGATCAAGAAGCTTGTGCAGATGCACGATGAAATAGCGCATTTCCGCGTTATCGACGGTCATTTGCGCCTTCTGCTTCCACACTTCATAGGCTGACGCATAGTTGGGATAGACCCCGACAATATCGACGTCATCGAGATTGCGGAATTCCACCCCTTCCAACTCGGACAGTTCCCCGCCGATAACGAGGTGGAGGAGCTGGTTTTCCGGGATTTTATTCATGTGATTGACCCTGCCGGTTCGTGACTGTCGGAATTGGTTTCGGGGCAGCCATAGACGACGCGGAGCGCTTTGCACAAGGGGAGCAGCAGGTCTGCATCGGCGGTAGCTGCAAGCGCTGCGTGGCGTGTATCGGGCCGGTTGTAGCGCGGGGTGCCGATACAGGCATCTTCGAGCCGGGCACCCGCCTCTGCAAGGATGATATCGGCTCCGGCGATATCCCAGTCTTGCGCCCCGCGCCTTGCCACAGCAGCGTCGAGTTCTCCCGCTGCCACCTGAACCAGCCGGTAGGCCAGCGATGGATAAGCGGGGCCTTTGGTGTGGGTGACACCATGCGCCGACAATTCATTATGGACGGCAGCGGGCGCGGGAATAAGCGGGCTGGGTCCGGTGCTGGACATGGCCCTGATGGCGACGCCATTGCAGCTGGCACCTGTGCCCAGACCGGCAACATACATTTCATCGCGAGCGGGGGCATAGACCACCCCGGCGATCGGTCGTCCAGCCTCGACCACTGCCAGAGAGATCGTCCAACTGTCCTCACCCCTGATGAACCCGCGCGTTCCATCGATGGGGTCGACCACGAAAATACGCTGGCGGCTGAGGCGCTCGGGCGTGTCGGCCATCTCCTCGCTGAGCCAGCCATACTCTGGGCGTGCGCCCCGCAGGGCGTTGGCCAGAAAGTTGTCAACGGCGATATCGGCTTCGGAAACGGGGGAGGACGCGTTCTTGGTCCAGGTGCGCAAATCGGTGCGGAAAAACCCGAGCGCAATGATCCCGGCGTGAACGGCTGCCGACCTGAGCAGCCTGATATCGTCCTCTATGCCTTGGGGAACAGCGGCGGGCATGCCCACTCCCGATCCGGAGTTCGGAACCAGCCGCCCGTGGGCGGCGATTTAGGCGCCCTTGTTATGCGTTTCATTTCAAAGGCGCAAGCCACGCGGTTAATCGGTCCTTACAGCGGGTGAGATTCCGCTAACCCATTTTGACACAAGGGAAACTTAACCCCGTTTTTTAAGCCGATGAAGAGGCGGGCGCGCTAGATTGGGATCAACAACAGAGGGCACTCAAAAAACAAAGCTCTCGAAAGTTGACAGGAAGGCAGATTATGGTTTTCGGCGTGATCGTCGATGGTTTTCCATCGACCCTTTTGAATGGTCCGGTCTATCCGCGTCACTTGGCTTTCAGCCCGGTCAATGACAACAGGCGCCGCAGCGATGACATGACCGTTACCGTGCGCCGCAAGCTCGACAAAAGCGGTGTCACCGTGAAAATCAAGGTGTTGGTCGCTGAATATACCGGCGTTGCAGTCGCCACGCGCATCGCCGAGGATGGCGGGCTGACCAGTGCCATCGAACTCATCCACCCCGATCCTGAACTCACCTATCAGGTGTATGAGGAGCAAGGGAACGGCAACGTTGTCGCCGAATGGCAGAATTGGGGGCGCAAGCTGCGCCTGCCGCTTTACATTCGGGCCGGGGATGGTTCGCTGGTCGCCTATACCCAGCACATCGATGGCGTGATGGTCGGCAATGCCAATGAGCGGCGGATGCTGGCAACCGATGCCCAGCGGCGCACGCGTTTTGCCCGCCGCCGCAAGCCGGGTGAAAAACTGGCTTGACTCTGCCCGATCAGACCAGCCCTCCGATCACCAGCGCTGCCGTGAGCGCCATCCCCAGCCAATGGTTGGACTTGAACAGCATCAGGCAGCGCTCGCCGTTTTTGCGATCCAGCGTCGCGACCTGCCAGGCGAGCATGGCGAGCGGTATCAGGAACAGGCCGAAAAACACCCAATCTGCCGACACAAGCCATGCCGCAACGCCCCAGAATAGCGCGGCGATGCCGTAAAACAGGGCGACGAATGGGCGGACGTTTTCACCAGCCAGCAGCGCCGTGGATTTGACCCCGATCAGCACGTCGTCTTCGACGTCCTGAAGGGCGTAGATCGTGTCGTAGCCGATGGTCCAGGCAATGCAGCCCACATAGAGAAGCACGGCAGGCAAGGCGAGAGCGGCTGCCTCGCTCGCCCAGCCCATCAGTGCGCCCCAGGAAAAAGCGAACCCCAAAAACAGCTGTGGCCAGAAGGTTACGCGCTTCATGAAGGGGTAGATGGCGACAAGCAGGAGCGACGCGATGCCCAACCAGATGGAATAGCCGTTGAACTGCAGGAGCACCGCCAGCCCGACCAGCGATTGCACCACCAGCCAGACGAGAGCCTGCTTCACAGTGACTTGCCCGGAGGGGATGGGGCGCGAGCGCGTTCTGGCAACCTTGTCGTCGATATCGCGATCAACGATGTCATTGAAGGTGCAGCCTGCGCCCCGCATGGCGATGGCCCCGACCAGAAACAGCGCCAGATGCAGCCAGTTGAAAGGCGTTCCGTGAGTGATGCTCACCAGCCCCAGCGAAAATCCACAGGGCCAGAACAGCAACCAATAGCCGATGGGCCTGTCGAGGCGCGACATGCGCAGGTAAGGCCGCGCCCGGGCGGGAGCATAACGATCTACCCAGTTGCCGCGGGGCGCATCGGCGACGGTCCCCGATATCGTGTCTTTCATGAATGGCCTTTTTTGCCGGAACAATGTCTGCCACAAAGGCTCTAACTTCTGATCCGAGCGAGTCAACCGTCCACCATGCCGCGTACCCACAAGACCTTGCCCCGCCTTTATGTCGAGACAGCGCTACGCACTGGTGTTGAATTGGCGCTCGACAAGGATCAGACCAACCATCTGGTCAATGTGCTGCGCAGGGGGCCGGGCGATCAATGCGTGGTCTTCAATGGCCGGGACGGCGCGTTCCTCGCCGATATCGTGGCGGTTGGTAAAAAGCTCGTTTCGCTCAGTCTGATCGAGCAATCTTCCGCGCAGACAAAGGCCAATGATCTGTGGTTTGGCTTCGCCCCCATCAAACGCCTCGATTATGAAATCCAGAAGGCTACGGAAATGGGAGCGGGGGTGATCCAGCCGGTGATCACCCGCTATGTCCAGAACCCGCGTCTCAATCCGGTCAAGCTCAAGGCCCATGCCATCGAAGCCGCGCAGCAATGCGAAGTGTTGAGCGTTCCCCAGATCGCTCCTGAGATCGCTTTCGAGAAATTGCTCACCACATGGCGCGAGCAGCATGGCGATCGGGTGCTGATCTTTTGCGACGAAGCGGCGGCATCGGCATCCCCTGTCGATACCCTCTCCAAGCTGAGAGGCCAGCGGCTTGGGTTGCTGATTGGCCCAGAGGGCGGGTTTGCCGACGAGGAACGCGAACGGCTGCTGTCGAGCGATTTCGTCGTTCCGATCAGTCTGGGACCGCGTGTCCTGCGGGCCGATACGGCAGCGGTGGCGGCGCTGGCCCTTATTCAGGCGGTGGCGGGGGACTGGTAAGCGCAAGCTAATTTATCGTAAGGTTACGATAAAGAGTATTGATCTCGCCTTCGCGACGAGTATGTTCGCCCACTGGCAGCGATGTGCTGTCCCAAATGTACAGCCGAGGTACCCTATGGCCGAGAAGTCGTCGCCACTGATCGAATCGCGTAGCCAGCTTGTTGAGGCGCTCTCGCGCGGTTCCAAGCCACGGGATCAATGGCGCATTGGGACCGAGCACGAAAAGTTCACTTTCTATCGCGACGGCTTCCGACCCGTTCCCTATGAGGGGGAAAACGGCATCGGAGCGTTGCTGGATAAACTCCGCATCGAAACCGGCTGGGTGCCCAATTACGATGGGCCAAACGTGATCGGCCTCAGCGATCCCAAGGGCGGCGGCGCGATTTCACTGGAGCCAGGCGGGCAGTTCGAACTGTCCGGCGCGCCGCTGAAAACCATTCATCAGACCTGCTCGGAAGCCAATGAGCATCTGGCCCTGCTACGCAAGTTCACCGACCCGATGGAGATCGATTTCCTCGGGATTGGCGCTGCTCCCACCTGGCATCTTGATGAAATTCCCGCGATGCCCAAATCGCGCTACGGCATCATGAAACCCTATATGGAAAAGGTCGGCACCCTCGGCACATCGATGATGTTCCGATCGGCCACCGTGCAGGTGAACCTCGATTTCGCCTCCGAAGCCGACATGGTGAAAAAACTGCGGGTCAGCCTCGCATTGCAGCCGATCGCTACAGCACTTTTCGCCAATTCCCCCTTCCTTGATGGCAAGCCCAACGGCTTTTTGTCGTTCCGCTCGCATATCTGGCTCAACACCGATCCCGACCGAACCGGCATGCTGCCCTTTGCCTTCGAGGATGGCATGGGCTTTGAGCGGTACGTGGACTATGCGCTCGATGTGCCGATGTATTTTGTCATCCGGAACGGCCAATACATCAATTGCGCGGGCGAGAGCTTCCGCGCCTTTCTCGATGGCAAGCTGCCACAGTTGCCCGGCGAAAAGCCCACGGTTCAGGATTGGGAAGATCACATTTCCACCCTCTTCCCTGAAGTGCGCATGAAGCAGTTCCTCGAAATGCGCGGGGCCGACGGGGCACCATGGCAGGGAATTTGCGCCTTGCCCGCGTTCTGGGTGGGGCTGCTCTATGACGATGCCGCGCTCGATGCAGCCTGGGATCTGGTCAAGGATTGGACGGATGAGGAGCGCGAGACGCTACGGCGCTCGGTTCCTACAACCGCACTCAAGACCCCGTTTCGGAATGGGACTGTCTATGACATCGCTAAGCAGGCGGTGGCCATTTCCCGCGCCGGTCTCAAGGCGCGCGGCAACCTCAATTGGGAAGGTGCCGACGAAGCGGTGTTCCTGCGGCCCCTTGATCATACACTCGACGTCGGCAAGACGCCGGCTGAGCGCCTGCTCGACCTCTACTATGGCGAGTGGAACGAGGACATCAACCGCATCTTCACCGATTGTGCAATGGACCGGGCTGCATAGCCCGGTCCATGCCTATTTGGTTTGATTAGAAAATACGCGGGTACCAAACCAGGTGCCCAGGAGTACGAATCCCAGGGCGATGATATAGCCGGTTAGGGTTTCGAGCGTGAAGATGTCGCCGCGATAGACGGCGCGCAAGCCTTCAACCACGTGCTTGATCGGATTGAAGTCCGAAACAATTTGCAGCCACTCGGGCGCAAGGCTCATGGGCAACAGGATGCCGGAAAGCAAAAGGACCGGCAGGGTGAACATGTTGACCAACGGAGCAAAGGCGTTCTCGCTCTTGAGCGATAGGGCCACGCCGTAGGAAATTGCGGAAAACGCTGCGCCAAGCAGGCCGACGAGCACCATTCCGATCACGATAATTTCTGCGGGTACGCGCAAGCCCATCAGTGAGGCGGCGATGACCAGCACTGCGCCCTGGAACATGACCATCAGCGTATCGTGAACCACCCGTCCTCCGATGAGGGCCCAACGGCTGGCAGGTGTGACCAGCATGCGATCGATCACACCCGAGCGCCACTCGGCAATAATCGAAAAGCCGACAAAGGACGCGCCGAAGATGCCAAGCTGTACAAGCAGGCCAGGAACAAAGACGGTCCAGGAATCCCCGGAGGGAAAGCCGGGGGCCAGGGCGACCTTCTGCAGCAAGGGTCCGAATAACGTCAGATAGAGAACCGGTTGGAGTATGGACACGGCAACCCATGTCGGATTGGCCAGCGACAGGCGCAGCTGGCGCGAAAAGACGACGAAGGTTTCATTAAGAATACGCATGGAGATCGATCCTGAGGCGCTCCGTGCATCCGCTGGCGTTCTGGAGCGCAATAAAGCTAAAGACGGGTTCGATTAGGCAGCTTCACGTAGAGAGCGTCCGGTGAGCGTGAGGAACACGTCATCGAGCGTAGGTTTTTTCAATTCAACGCCGACGATTTCGATATCCTGCCTGTCGAGGTCGCGCAAAAGGCGGGGGAGGGCTGGCCCCCCATCGGGCAGATGCACGATCACCCGGCTGCCATCGATGATCGGAGCATCGGCGCCTTCCAGTTGCGCGGCGAGGGTCGCGGCATCGGAAGCCAGCGCTTCATCGGCCACGGTCACGCTCACCATGTCGCCCGACACGCGCTTCTTGAGTTCGGCCTGCGTGCCCTCGGCGACGATCTCGCCATGATCGAGGACCAGTATCCGATCGCACAGCTGGTCGGCTTCATCCATGTAGTGGGTGGTGATGAAAACCGTGGTGCCCATTTCGTCGCGCAGGCGCCGGATGTGATTCCAGAGATTTGCGCGGCTTTGCGGATCGAGGCCTGTCGAAGGCTCGTCGAGAAAGACCAGCAGGGGCTCGTTGATCAGCCCCATGACGATATCGAGTCGCCGCCGTTGTCCGCCCGAAAGCTCATTGCATTTGCGCTCCCAGACACCGTCGAGATCGAGGGCTTTAAGCAGCGACTTCCCGCGTTCGATGGCAGTCTTTTTATCGATCCCGTACAGCCTGGCGTGATCGACGATCTCGTCGCCCGCCAGAGCCGGGCCGAAGGTGCTGCCCGATTGGGAAACGTACCCGATCCGGCGGCGAACACCTTCAGCATCGGTCAGGAGGTCGCAACCAGCCACCTCGCCCGAGCCATCGGTTGGCGCCAGCAGCGTGCACAGCATCTTGAGCGTGGTGGTCTTGCCCGCGCCATTGGGGCCAAGAAAGCCGACGATTTCCCCGCGCTTGACGGTAAAATCGACGCCGCGCACCGCGTTCACCTCGCTTTTGCGGGTCTTGTAGATTCGGCGCAGGCCTTTGACCGCAATCATGGTTTCAGGAAACTCTTTTGCCATTCCGGCCGATCCTGTCTAATATTTTGATTTGTGTGTATCTTGGAAATCAAGATAAATGAGAGCCGACGATATGTCGATAGCAGACGAACTGAAGCACGCGGTCCGTCAGGATCAAGTGGCCAATTCGCGGTTCGAGGACGTGCTCGCCCGGTTTCTGGGCATAAACCGTACCGATTCGCGTTGCATTGATCTGATCGCCCAACATGGACGGCTCACCGCAGGCCAGCTTGCGGACCGTTCTGGGCTGACCAGTGGCGCGGTGACGGTGATGATCGACCGATTGGAGCAGGCGGGCTATGTCGCCCGTCATCGCGATACCGGCGATCGGCGCAAGGTTTGGGTGGAACTGACCGGGCATGCACTTGCGATCGGAAAGAGTATTTATGGCCAGTTCGAGGATATCGGCGACGTGTTGTCATCCGAATTCTCGCCCGATGAGCTGGAAGCGGTCGCGCGCTATCTGTTGATGAGTGCGAAGCTTAATACGGCGCGGGCAAAACTGCTCGAAAAACATGTGCCAGAAGCTGGGATGGGGCGGGAGGGACGCATGTCCGGAGCCAGCGCCTTTGAACGTGACGTCCGAGGGCTGATCACGGAGCTTCAGGCGACGCAAAGCGCTGGAAAAATTTCCGATCCGGAAGCGCTCGGAGACTGAGGCGCGTTACTTGATTGAAAGCGCGCGGCGGGCTCATTCAGCCGCGGTGGGCTCCTGGCTGGATGCGTATTGAACGCCGGGAAGATTGCCCATGCTTTCCAGAATATGACTGGCGAGCGCGTCGTAAATGCCGCCATAGGCGTGCGAAGCGCGGAGAAGGGCAATCTGCGCATCATTGAGGCGCGGTAGATCTTTGTCATGGGAGATGACGCGCATGCCGGGCTGCAACGCGCTTTCCGGCAGGAAGCCAACTGCAAGATCGGACAACACCGCCGAGGCGATGGCCGTCGCGTTGGAGGAAGTGTAAGCAACGCGGAAATCGCGATTGACCCGGTGCAGTGCCTCGCTCGCATTGGCGCGCCACGTGCACAATGCCGGCCCGCACGCCAGCGGCAGGGGGTCGGAATTGAGCGCGCGGCCACCATGGCTGGCGACCCAATACATCTTTTCGGTGCGAAATAATTCCCCGAATTCGTGCATGGTGCCCTGGGTGAAAACGATGATGTCGTAGCGCCCGGCGCGCATGCCCGACAACAGTTCTTCGGACGGCTGGCAGCGGACGTCGACGGTGATGCGCGGATGGGTGCGTTGGAAACTCGACAGGATCACCGGCAGCAGCTTTACCGCATAGTCGTCCGGCACACCGAATCGGATGTTCCCCACGAGGTCTTCGCGGGAGAACATGTCGACGATCTCGGCATTGATCTTGAGCATGCGCCGGGCCCGTGAGTAGAGCGCCTCGCCTTCGGCTGTCAGGGAAACGCGCCGCCCCTCGCGCAGAAGCAGCGACTGACCGAGCCGGTCTTCCAGCCGTTTGATCTGCATGGAGACGGCCGATTGGGTCTTGTTTACCTGCCGCGCGGCCTCGGTGAAACTGCTGCAATCGGCAACGGCACAGAAGGTCTGTAACTGGTCGAGATCGAGGGGGTTTGCCAAGTGTTCAACCCATCACGGATATTGATCCACATGATCAAATCTATTTGCTTGAATTATGCAAGGCAAGCACCTATGTAGCCAATGTAACAGCTAGCCGCCCATAAACTCTACCAAAACGATAGAGCAAGTGGGATGATGGAGTTCACCGATGTCCCTGTTCTCTTTCAAGTCCCGCTTCGGCGCCGGTATGCGCCGCTCGACCCTTCGCTCCATGATGAAGATGGATGCCGCCTTGTTGAGCGATATGGGTCTCACGCGCTACGATATCGCGGAAGCCATGCGCCAGGACGGTGTTGCCGCCGGCCAGCTTCTTGAAGCGCGGCGCAATGCCCGCGCATCGGAATGGCTTCGATAACCCCCTTATCAAAGCCCTGATCGGACGCTCGTCCTGACGTATTTTGCCGATATGTCTGGAGTTTGAGAGAGGCGTCCGACGTGAAGCGGGGTCAGATTGCCTTGGCCTTGTTTCCCAGCCCAGCCGGACCGCTCGCGGTCCGGCTTTTTGTTGCGCAGTGCATGATGCGAGCAGAGCCCATCAAGGGAGGGCGGCAAAACCCTCGGCAAAGCCGTTGAGCGACACCGGGATGCCGATGCCTTCTTCGGGCGTCTTGAAGACGATAAAGATCGCAGTCTCGCCATTTGACAGCTGGCCGAGCAGATCGTCATCCATCACCACTTCTGCCACGCAGCCATTGGGCAGGCAGCGCACGAATGCCACGCGCCCCAGGTCGTCGCCATCGATATTGAGGCCAAGGCCGTTGGGCAGCAGCACGCCGAGCGGCGCGAGGATGCGCAGCAGGCGCGCTTCCTGATCCGCTGTCTTGAGCGCGATCACCGACAGGGCGACATTGGGCTGATCTTCAGCGGTCACATTCTGTATCAGCGCGCATTGTTCTTCGAGAGCGCCGGGCACAAGATCGCAGCTCATCTGCCAATCGCCATGCTGGGATCGGACGGTGCCTTGTGCGGCCAATGGTCCCGTAAGGCAGAGTGAGGCGAGCAGGGCGACGGCGAAAGGGGCGATCTGGCGCATGAAAGTTATGGACTCCTGGCAATCGCTGGGCGAGCGGTAAAGGTTTGATGTGTCGGGCAGGAAAACGCTCCTTGTCAACATAAGCTGGCAAAACTGCGCAAAAATCCGACAAGTGGGGCCTTGATATGGCGGGAATGTCGCAATTTGACGCACAAAATGTGACCCACAGATCAATTGCTTTGGTTGGGCGGATGTGGTTTAGCTGCCGAGGATAAAATCTGCACCCAACCATGAGTCGACGCCAGTGGCATTTGCCATGCGCGCCGGACATGCTAGGGGAGCGCAATAACAAATTACGTTCAGGAGAAGTCCAGGTGACAGGATTTTCTTTCCGTCTGGCCAGAGCCTCACTCCCCGCGCTGATCTTGGCGCTGCTTCCTGCGCTCGCTTCGGCTCAAGAGCTTGGGTATGCGCATCCGGGCCAGATAGGTCTTCAGCGGTCGGTGACCCCGGTCATGGATGCGATGGTTGCCTTTCACGACCACGTGCTGATGTGGGCCATTTCAGCGATTGTGCTGCTGGTTCTGGTTTTGCTCGTGGTGATTGTCCTGCGCTTTAATCAGCGCGCCAATCCGGTGCCCTCGCGGGTGACTCACAATACCATGGTCGAAGTAGTCTGGACCGTGGTGCCGGTGCTCATCCTGTTCGTGATCGCCATTCCGTCCTTCGGCGTTCTGGCCGATCAGGAAACCATCCCCGATGGGGAGCGCACCTATCTCGGGTCGCAGATCTTTGGCGGTGCGGTCGAGGTTCCCGAGCCGGGTCTCACCGTCAAGGCCGTCGGTTACCAGTGGTACTGGGGCTATGAGTATATGGATGACGACTTCGATTTCGTCTCCATCATGCTCAATGATGACCAGCGTGCCGAGCGCAAGCCGACCGAGCCGCGCCTCTTGGCCGTGGACAATGAGATGGTCGTTCCCGTCAACACGACAGTGCGTGTGCTCGTGAGCGCCGCCGACGTGCTGCACGCTTTTGCTGTGCCGTCTTTCGGCATCAAGGTGGACGCGGTTCCCGACCGTAATAACGAGACCTGGTTCTACGCACGTGAAACCGGCATCTATTATGGGCAATGTTCCGAGCTTTGCGGCAAGGACCACGCCTTCATGCCGATTGCCGTCCGTGTCGTCGAGCAGGATCAATACGATGCCTGGCTTGCTGCCGCGAGCGGAGGTGATCTCTCCGGCGCCAATGCCACACTGCTCGCCTCGCTCGAGTAGCGGTAAAGACTTAGAGGGTTTAGAAAATGGCACAAGCTCAAGCAGCTCACACAGACGCCGATAACGGCGCGCCGAGAGGTTGGAAGCGGTGGGTCTATTCGACCAACCATAAAGACATCGGTATGCTGTACCTCTACTCCGCCATCTTTGCGGGTGTCGTGGGTGGTATTCTTTCCGGCTTCATGCGCTGGGAGCTTGCCGAGCCGGGCATTCAGATTTTCCCCGGTCTGGCGCAAATGGTTTACGGTGTGAGTGCTGACGCCTCGATCGACGCCGGTAAGCACATGTTCAACGTGTTCACTACGATGCACGGCCTGATCATGATCTTCTTCATGGTTATGCCCGCGGTGATCGGCGGCTTCGGAAACTATTTCGTTCCGCTCATGATCGGTGCGCCCGACATGGCGTTCCCGCGGATGAACAACATCTCGTTCTGGTTGCTGACGCCGGCTTTCCTGCTGGTGGTGATCTCGCTGTTCGTCGAAGGCCCTCCGGGCGCGATGGGCTCGGGTGGCGGCTGGACGATGTATCCGCCTTTCGCGACCTCCGGTCAGCCTGGCCCGGCCATGGATTTCCTGATCCTGGCAGTTCACCTTGCCGGTGCGTCCTCGATTCTCGGTGCCATCAACTTCATCACCACCATCCTCAACATGCGTGCCCCTGGCATGACCATGTTCAAGATGCCGCTGTTTGCGTGGGCGGTTCTGGTAACGGCGTTCCTGCTGCTGATCTCGCTGCCCGTTCTGGCTGGCGCCATCACCATGCTGCTGACCGACCGTAACTTCGGCACTGCGTTCTTTGATCCGGCCGGCGGTGGTGACCCTGTCCTTTACCAGCATCTGTTCTGGTTCTTCGGGCACCCTGAAGTGTACATCATGATCCTGCCGGGCTTCGGTATCGTCAGCCACATCGTCTCGACCTTCTCGCGCAAGCCGATCTTCGGCTATCTGGGCATGGTCCTTGCGATGGTCGCAATCGGTGCTGTCGGGTTCATCGTGTGGGCTCACCACATGTACACCACCGGTATCTCGCTCAACACGCAGCGCTACTTCGTTGCAGCAACCATGGTGATCGCCGTGCCCACGGGCATCAAGGTGTTCTCCTGGATCGCCACGATGTGGGGCGGGTCGATCAGGTTCACGACGCCCATGCTCTGGGCCATCGGCTTTATCTTCCTGTTTACCGTTGGCGGTGTGACGGGTGTGGTTCTGGCCAACGCCGGTGCTGACCGTGCCATGCACGATACCTATTACGTGGTGGCTCACTTCCACTATGTGCTGTCGCTGGGCGCCGTGTATTCGATCTTTGCGGGCTGGTACTACTGGTTCCCCAAGATGTTCGGCATCATGTACAGCGAGTTCCTTGGCAAGCTGCATTTCTGGATCATGTTCGTTGGTGTGAACCTGATCTTCTTCCCGCAGCACTTCCTGGGCCTGGCCGGCATGCCGCGTCGTTACATCGACTATCCGGACAGCTATACCCTGTGGAACCAGGTTTCCTCCTGGGGCTACGTGGTGACGCTGGTGGGGATGCTGGTGTTCTTCTACTCGATCTTTGAAGCGGCTTCTCGCAAGCGTAAGGCAGCCGACAATCCGTGGGGCGAAGGTGCGACCACTCTTGAGTGGACCCTCCCGTCGCCCCCGCCGTACCACCAGTTCAGCACTCTGCCGCGCTTCAAGTAAAAGCGGCCAGAGAGCAGAAGCAAAACCATGTGCAACCCGGGAGACCGGGTTGCACCGTAAATTGAATAGGAGCCTCGATCCTCGCCTTGGCTTATGCAGACGACAGAACCGGTAACTCCCAGCTTGCCCTTGGTGGCAGCGTGGAAGACTATGTGGAGCTCCTCAAGCCCCGTGTGATGCAGCTTGTGGTGTTCACCGCCATCGTAGGCATGCTCGTCGCTCCGGGTAGCATCCATCCGATTCTGGGCATTGTGGCGATCCTGTGTATCGCAGTGGGTGGGGGAGCCTCGGGCGCTCTCAACATGTGGTATGATGCCGATATCGATGCGGTGATGAGCCGTACGATCAATCGTCCCATACCCGCCGGACGCGTTCCCGGAAGCCATGCGCTGGCCATGGGGATCACCCTGTCCGGTTTCTCCGTCGCCATTCTTGGTCTGGCCACAAACTGGGTGGCGGCAGGTCTGCTGGCATTCACGATTTTCTTTTACAGCGTCATCTATACGATGTGGCTGAAGCGCTCGACGCCTCAGAATATCGTTATCGGTGGTGCATCCGGCTCGTTCCCCCCAATGATTGGTTGGGCAGCCGTTACCGGTACGATCTCCATCGATTCGGTTCTCCTGTTTCTCATAATCTTTTTGTGGACGCCGCCGCATTTCTGGGCGCTCGCGTTGTACAAAAAGGGAGATTACGAGGCGGCTGGGGTCCCCATGCTCCCCAATGTGGCGGGTGAGCGGGCGACACTCAATCAGATCGTCATCTATACTCTTCTTCTGGTCGCCTCTTCCATCGGTCCGGTTCTGACGGGTCTTGTCGGTTGGGTTTACGGTGTTCCGGCAGCGTTGCTCGGTCTTGGGTTTACCGTCCTGGCCCTTCGCGTCTGGAGATCCGAGGGAGTCGAGATGAAACGCCGGGCCCGCGGCCTTTTCACCTATTCCCTAGGGTACCTGTTTGTGCTGTTCGTAGTGCTCCTGGCCGATGTCGGCCTTAACAGATGGTTCGGAGTTCTCTAAATGGCCGACGAACGTGAAATGACCGAGGAGCAGAAGGCAGTTTATCTCAAGCGCCGCCGTGCGCGCTCGATAGCTATCGGCGCCGTGCTCGCTCTTCTGGTCGTGATCTTTTACGCCATAACGGTCGCAAAGCTGGGTCCGGACGTCTTGGTTAGGGATATTTGAACCATGACGACGATTGAGCACAATTCTCGTAGCGCAAGCACCAACAAGAAGACCATGCTTTGGCTGGTTGGAGGTGGGCTGGCAATGCTGGGCATGTCCTTTGCTGCCGTGCCGCTTTACGATATGTTTTGCCGGGTGACGGGCTATGGTGGGACCACTCAGGTTGCCGAAGCCAATGGCAAGGGCATCATCGCTCGTGAAATGGGCGTGCGATTCGACGCCAGTGTCGAGCCGGGCATGCCGCTCAAGGTGGTCCCGGCCCGGCTGGAAACCAATCCGATCGGCACGATCAGCACGGTGACCTATCTGGCCACTAACCTGACCGATGAGCCGCTGCGCACCACGGCCAGCTTTAATGTGACACCGGCGCAGACCGGGGTTTACTTCAACAAGATTGAGTGCTTCTGCTTCACCGAGCAGGTCATTCCAGCGAATTCGACGGTCGAAATGCCCGTCACCTACTTTGTCGACCCTGACCTCGACGAAAACTCCGAACTGCGTACAATCCGTCAGATTACGCTGTCTTATACATTTCACGATTCCTAACGGGGGATAGACCGAACATGGCAGCCCATGAAAAGAACCATGACTACCACCTGGTAGATTTGAGCCCTTGGCCGGTTGTCGGCGCTATTGCGGCTTTCATCCTCGCTGTCGGAGGCGTCGTGCTTATGCACGGTGGCGGCCAATGGCTATTCTGGGCCGGCGTGGTCGCTGTGCTGTACACCATGTATGTGTGGTGGTCGGACGTGATCCGTGAGGCCGAGACGGGCTACCACACCCCCGTCGTCCAGATTCACCATCGCTACGGCATGATCCTATTTATCGCGTCCGAAGTGATGTTCTTCGTGGCGTGGTTCTGGGCCTATTTCGATGCGGCTTTCTTCCCCGACGAGATTGCCCAGGTTGGTCGTGTTGCCTTTACCGGTGGTGTCTGGCCCCCGCAGGGCGTCGAAGTGTTCGATCCGTGGCATCTGCCGCTGTTCAATACCCTGATCCTGCTGCTCTCGGGCACCACGGTGACCTGGGCTCACCACGCGCTGTTGCAAAACGATCGTCAGGGCCTCAAGTGGGGTCTGCTCCTGACCGTGCTGCTAGGCATCCTGTTCACCTGTGTGCAGGTGCTCGAATACAGCCAGGCGCACTTCTCGTTCTCGGGCAACATCTATGGCGCCACCTTCTTCATGGCGACCGGGTTCCACGGGTTCCACATCTTCATCGGAACGGTCTTTTTGATCGTATGCCTGCTTCGTGCATATCGCGGTCAATTTACGCCAAAGCAGCACCTGGGCTTCGAATTCGCCGCCTGGTACTGGCACTTCGTGGACGTGGTGTGGCTGTTCCTGTTCGCCGCAATCTATGTATGGGGTTCCTGGGGCGCCACGATCGCGCAACACTGATCCCACAAATAAAGGTCGGGGCCGCCAACGAGGTGGCCCCGACGTGTTACGACTGGAAATACCGAGGGGCTTTCTCCACGCGCTAACGGCGAGATTCGCCGCTCCGCGATGTGGCGGAAGCCATATTTTCTGGGGCATCGGCCTGAGCGGGAACGTTATGTTTTCCGTTTCCTTGACGCCAAGGCCAACGCCGACAAATGAGACGCATTCCAATGGCTGAGTTGGTCAAAACGCGGCGCTGGAGCTTCGCGCAAATCAGTTTTGTGATCCTGATGATCGCGCTGACGGGTTTGTTCGTGGTGCTGGGCAACTGGCAGGCTGGTCGGCTGGCGGAAAAGGAAGCCCTGATCGCGACAGTGGAAGCGCGCATCCACGATGCGCCCGACGCATTTCCCGCTGCAGACCTCTGGGCCGACATCGATCCTCTTGACCTTGACTATCGGCCCTACGAGCTGACCGGCACCTACGATCACGCCGAAACCGTACTGGTGTTTGATAATCTGCCGGACGCCATCGGCCGTTATGGCGGCGTCGGCTATTGGGTGATGGCCCCGTTCCATATCCATCAGGGCGGGGTGGTGTGGGTTAACCGCGGTTTTGTGCCCGAAGCTCTGGCCGATGATTATGTGAATGGTGGCGACGGGCCATTGGGCGAGGTCACCCTTGAGGCGGTTGCCCGGCGTCCCGAACGGTCCAATGCGTTCACACCCGCTTCCGATATCGCAGACCGTCGCGAATGGGTTCGCGATCCGGTGCGCCTGACAGCGTTTCTTCCAGATCTCGATACCGTCGTTGCGCCCGTGACGCTCGATCGCGTTGCCGGCCCCGCGGGGGAACTGCCGCAAGGCGGCGAGACGCAGGTAACGTTTTCCAATCGGCACCTCGAATATGCCGGGACATGGTATTCATTCGCCGCCATCACGCCGATAATGCTCGGCTTCTGGTTGTGGCGCCAACGCCGTCCATCCCACCTTGCTCCTGAGGAAAAGGGCAATTAGGGTGCGCCCGGTGTCCAGAAGGGTTCTTCGCTAATGCATTATGTCAGTACGCGCGGCCAGGCGCCGACGCTGGGATTCTGTGATGTCATCCTGGCCGGTTTGGCGCGCGATGGCGGGCTGTACGTGCCGGCAAGCTGGCCGCAGCTGACCGATGCGGAAATCGCCGGTTTCGCCAACCAGCGTTATCAGGATGTCGCTTACACAATCATTTCCCGCTTCACTGGCGATGAAATCGCCTCTGAAGACCTAAGGGAAATGATTGAGACGGCCTATGCCACCTTCCAGCATCCGAGCGTCGCTCCGCTCGTGGAACTGGAGCCGGGCCATTTCGTGCTCGAACTCTGGCACGGGCCGACGCTCGCCTTCAAGGACGTGGCCCTGCAGCTGCTGGCGCGGTTGATGGACCATATTCTCGGCCAGCGCGGTCAACGGGCCACCATTGTTGGCGCCACTTCGGGTGATACCGGATCGGCGGCCATCGAAGCGTTTCGCGGGCGCGAAAATACCGACATCTTCATCCTGCATCCCAAAGGCCGGACGTCGGAAATCCAGCGCCGGCAGATGACCACGGTGCTGGACGACAATGTGTTCAACATCGCCCTTGATGGAACGTTTGACGATTGTCAGGCCATCGTCAAAGCAATGTTCAACGATTTTTCGTTCCGTGATGGCGCAAGGTTGAGCGGGGTGAACTCGATCAACTGGGGCCGCATCGCCGCACAGGTGGTGTATTACTTCACCGCCGCCGTGGCCTTGGGAGCGCCGCATCGCAAGGTGACGTTCGTCGTGCCGACAGGCAATTTCGGCGATATTTTTGCAGGCTTTGTCGCCAAGAAGATGGGACTGCCGGTTGAGAAACTGGTGATTGCCACCAATTCCAACGACATCTTGCACCGTGCGCTGAACGATGGTCGCTACGACAAGCGCGGCGTGGCCCAGACGTCCAGTCCGTCGATGGACATCGAAGTGTCGTCCAATTTTGAGCGCCTGGTTTTTGAGGCGCTGGACAGGGACGGGGACCGTGCTGCTGCGCTGTTTGGCTCTCTGGCCCAATCGGATGGCTTTGCCATTCCGGCCACTGCCCTGGCAGCTATTCAGGCCGAGTTTGCGTCTGGCATGGCCGACGAGGATACAACCCGTGCAACCATTTCCGATGCACTGGACACTTCGCATTATCTGATCGATCCTCACACAGCCGTAGGAGTTGCTGTCGCGCGGGAATTCACCGGGGGCGCCGCGCCTGTCGTCACGCTGTCGACCGCACATCCGGCGAAGTTCCCCGAGACGGTGGAGGCGGCCACGGGCCATCATCCGCATTTGCCCGAGCATCTGGCCGATCTGGGGAGCCGCGAGGAGCGGCTGACAGTGCTGGCCAATGACGAGGCCGCAGTGAAGGATTTCATACGCGCCAAAACGCGCGCCTGGGAGGATTAATTTTGACCGTCCGCACGACGACGCTCGACAACGGGATGACCGTCATCACCGATACCATGCCGCATCTCGAAAGCGCGGCGTTGGGGGTGTGGGTCAAATCGGGGTCGCGCAGCGAAACCGCCGAGCAGCACGGCATTTCGCATCTGCTCGAACATATGGCCTTCAAGGGAACCACCACGCGCTCATCCCGCGAGATCGCTGAAGCCATCGAATCGGTGGGTGGCGATATCAATGCCGCCACATCGATCGAGCACACTGGATATTTTGCCCGTGTTCTCAAGGATGACGTGGCGCTGGCTGCCGACTTGCTGGCGGATATCCTGCAAAACTCAGTATTCGATGAAACTGAACTGGTGCGCGAGCAAAGGGTCATCTTTCAGGAAATCGGGGCGACCCTCGACAATCCTGATGATCACGTGTTCGATAAGTTTCAGGAAGCCGCTTACCCTAATCAGCCGATCGGGCGCACGATTCTGGGAACAGAAGATTCAGTGCGAACCTTCGATGCGGACGCCGTCCGGTCCTATATGGATCAGCACTATGTCGGCGATCAGATGGTGCTCTCCGCGGCGGGGAACGTGAACCACGACGAACTGGTTGATATCGCTACCAACCGCTTTCACGATCTTAAGCCGACCGGCGCGCCTCAGCCCGAGCAGGCCCATTATGTCGGCGGAGAGTTCAAGGAAATCTCCGACCACGAGCAGGCCCATATTGTCGTTGGCCTCGAAGGCCGCGCCTACAATAGCGACGGATTTTACGCCGCCCAGATTCTGTCCTCGATTCTTGGCGGCGGCATGAGTTCGCGCCTGTTTCAGGAAGTGCGGGAAAAGCGGGGGCTGTGCTATTCGGTTTATGCCTTTCACTGGGCGTTCGCCGATAGCGGCATATTCGGGATTGCCGCTGCCACCGGTGCTGAAGATGTCGAGGAACTGCTGCCGGTGATGCTCGAAGAGCTGAGAAAGTCAGCCGACGATATCACCGATGCGGAAGTCAGCCGCGTGCGGGCGCAGATCCGGGCCGGGTTGCTCATGTCGCTGGAAAGCCCGTCGTCGCGGGCCGGGCAACTGGCGCGCCAACACATTCTCTGGGGCCGCCCCATTCCTTTGCAGGAAACGGTCGAGCGCATCAATCGCATCGATGCCGAACGGGTTCGCCATATCGCTCACAAGATTTTCTCCGATACGAGGCCGGCTGTTGCCGGGATCGGGCCCGTGCAGCGCATGCCTGATTATTCCCGCATCGTGGACAGCTTGAAATAGGAGCCGGCGCGCCCCGATGTTCACCTTAGCGGGCATACGCCAGACAACACCCGAAATCAGCGGCGATGGTCTGCTGATCCGGTCGCCACAGCAAAGCGACTATCAGGCCTGGAGCGATCTGCGCGAGGCCAGTCGCGCCTTTCTCACGCCATTTGAGCCCCGCTGGTCGGACGCCGAGCTTTCGCAGCGCAACTTCGCTGCCCGCGTACGCCGCAACCGCAAGGATGCGCTGTATGGCTGTGAATATTCCCTTCTGATCTTCCAGCAGAGTGGCGGTCGTTCCACCCTCACCGGCGGCGTGACTCTTTCCCACATCCGGCGACGCTCGTTTCAGAACGTAACGTTGGGATATTGGATGGGCGCGCAATATGCGGGGAATGGCATCATGAAGCGCGCCGTTGCCCTGATCCTGCCTTTTGTGTTCGACACGCTGTCCCTTCATCGCATCGAGGCGGCCTGTCTCCCGGACAACATGGCTTCGCGTCGCGTGCTTCTGTCCAATGGTTTCCGCGAAATCGGTATTGCGGAGAAGTATTTGCAGATCAATGGCGAGTGGAGAGACCACACGCTGTTTGCTCTCACGCGTGAGCGCTATGACGGGCAGGCTAGATAGCATCCGGTAGAAAGCAATGGAGGCGCGCCGCGCGAGGGGCAAAATGCTCTTGAAACATTGCTTCGCTTGATTGCCAAGCCGCGCACAATCCCGCTACCACTGGAACATTCATTTTTTGGACCGCTGTTTTATGACATTTCACCCCGCCCGATATTGCCTCGTTCTGATCATGCTGGTTACGGCGCTGGTCGGGATGGCGGGACGGGCGACAGCCTTTGAGATCGTGACGATTCCCGAAGGGATCAACGCGCTCAATCTCGGCGCCGCGGTTGACGTGCTGCCGGGCGAGGACGGCAAGGTGCAGATCAGCACCGCACCGGGTGAGGACGGCATTATCCGCCGTATTGAAGTGATTTCCATCACCCAGGGGGCCAATCCCAATTGGGCTGTGGTGGCGCTCCGGAACGAAAGCGATGTGCAGATCGACCGGCTGCTGGTCGCGCCCTATTTCCGCCTGCCGGGTTCAGGAGTTTTCCATCCTGATCTCGGGGCCGGTCGGATCACCGCCCTGACCCCCAGTCATGGTCTGCGGCCGGAGCGGGTGCCGGACGCAGAAGCTGATGTGTTCGAAATCGTCATCGACCCTGGCGCGACGGTCACTCTGGTCGCTGAACTGACATCGGGCCAGCTGCCGGAACTCTATCTTTGGGAACCGGACGCTTATCGCGATTATATCAACTCGTTCACCCTGTTCCGGGGCACGGTGCTGGGTATTTCCAGCCTTGCTGCGGTCTTTCTCACCATCATGTTCGTGGTGAAGGGCAGGGGGGTGTTTCCGGCAACCGCGTTGCTGGCGTGGGCGGTGCTGGCGTATCTGCTCATCGACTTCGGCATATTTGGCCCCTTGATTGGCATTTCCAACGCTAAGATTCAGCCCTATCGCGCCGCTGCGGAGGCGGCGCTCGCCACCACCTTGTTCGGGTTCGTGTTCATCTATCTCAACCTGCACCGATGGCATTTCCGCTTCACCCATCTGGCGCTGGGCCTGTCTGCGGTATTTTTGGCGCTGTTTGTGTATGCGTTCTTCAACCCGGCTCTCGCTGCGGGCATCGCACGAACATCTCTGGCGTTGATCGGGCTGATGGGCCTGTTCCTTATCCTGCTGTTGTCGATACGGGGATATGACCGGGCGGTCTTGCTGGTGCCGACCTGGGTGATCTATCTGGCCTGGCTGGCCTATGCGTGGATGGTGGTTTCGGGGCAGGTCTCCAACGATATCGCGCAGTCGGCGGTCGCGGGCGGGCTGGTGCTCATTGTCATGTTGCTGGGCTTCACCGCCGTGCAACACGCGTTTTCAGACGGCCAGGTGTCGATCGGAACCCTCTCAGAGGTTGAGCGGCGTGCGTTGGCGATGACCGGATCGGGCGATTTCGTCTTCGACTGGAACATCGACCGCGACCGGGTCAATGTTTCGGATGAACTCGCGGTTCGACTCGGTGAGCGCCGGGGAGCGTTGCGCGGAGCCATCAAGCGCTGGCTGGACCGCGTCCACCCGGAAGATCGTGACCGTTTCCGTACCGCTCTCGATACTCTGATCGAACTCAAGCGCGGAAAGGTCAATTCGGATATTCGTATCGCCGGTTTCGACGGGGGTTATCGTGCGTTCCGCATGCGCGTGAAACCGGTTCTGGGCGGAGACAATCAGGTCAACCGCATTGTGGGAACGTTGCAGGACGTGACCGACGAGCGCGCTGCCCGTGATCGCCTGTTGCACGATGCAGTGCATGACAGCCTGACAGGGCTGCCCAATCGGCAGCTGTTTCTGGACCGTCTCGAACGTGCCCTGATGCGCTCGCGCGAGGGCGGCGAGGTCAAGCCTGCCGTATTCCTGATCGATCTCGATAAATTCACCGACATCGATGAGCGGATCGGCCATATGGCAGCAGATTCGCTGTTGCTGGCTGTTTCGCGCCGCCTGTCGCGGCTGTTGCGCCCCCTCGATACGCTGGCGCGAATCAGCGGCGATCAGTTTGCCGTTGTGCTCTTGTCCGAAGATTCCGCCAGCCGCATTGCGGAAATTGCCGAGCAGATGCGCAAGGCTTTGCGCAATCCGTTCAATTTCGGCGAACGGGACATGACGCTGACGGCCTCGATCGGCATCACCATTTACGACAACAAGCCCGTGAGCGCAGAAGATGTCCTGAGGGACGCAGAATTGGCCATGCACTACGCCAAGCGCCACGGCGGGGATCGCATCGAAGCGTTCCGCGCCGCAACCCGATCGATTGCCGTTTACGCGCAGGCGATGGAAGAGGACCTGAGAGAGGCGCTGGAGCGCCGCGATCTTGAACTGCTCTATCAGCCCATCGTCGATATCCAGAACGACAACCGGATCATTGGCGCCGAGGCCTTGATGCGCTGGCACCATCCCGAACGCGGGCAGGTCAGCCCAGACGCCTTCGTGCCATTGGCGGAGCGCACAGGACAGATCGAAAAGCTGGGCCGTCTTGCCTTTGAGGAAGCAGCTGAGCAGACTCGGCAATGGATTGCGGCCCTGAAACTGCCGGACGATTTCTACGTCTCGGTGAACCTGTCGGCGGCGCAATTAACCAGCGAAACCCTGCTCAACGACATGCGCGCCCTGGTTGGGCAGAACAAGCCGGTCGCCCGGCACATGAAGCTCGAAATCACCGAAAGTCAGGTGATGAGCAACCCGGAACATGCGGTCTATATGCTCGAAGCGTTCCGGGCGCTGGGACTGGGGCTGGCGCTCGACGATTTCGGAACAGGCTATTCCTCGCTCTCATACCTGCATCGTTTCCCGTTCGACACGATCAAGCTGCCAGCGCCTTTCGTGCAGATTCGCGACGACAGCGGTATTTCCCATACCCAAATTCCGATTATCGGTTCGGTAGTCGCGCTGGCCCGGGAGCTCGATCTCGCCCTGATTGCCGAGGGCGTGGAAACTGAAGATGAAGTTGAGCGCCTCAAAAGCCTCAATTGCCGCTATGCGCAAGGATTTGCCTTTGGCGCACCGATGCCCGGCCCGGAATTCCAACGCCGCCTGCAAGCGCAACTCAACGGCCGCGCTGCCAACTGACGTCTTGAGAGTGTCGATGGCGCTATGCGTTGCCGGAAACCGGGCTCAGAGTGGCGCGATTGACCCCGACTGCGGCGAGGGCGGCATCGTATTTCCGACCGGCAGGCAGCGAGAATAACAATTCGTCCGAGCGCTCCGCAGTCAGCCAGCCATTATGGCGCAATTCGTTTTCGAGTTGACCAGCTTCCCAGCCGCAATAGCCCAGGGCCAGCAGACTGCGCTCTGGCCCCTTGCCCTCGATCATCGCGCGCAACACATCGAGTGTCGCGGTAAGGGTAATGTCGTCATCGACGGCAAACGAATTGCCATCGCGAAAATAATCCGAACTGTGCAGCACAAAGCCACGGCTCGATTCCACCGGCCCGCCCTTGAACACGTGCTGGTGTAGCAGGCGATCGGGGACCCGGATCGGTTCGGCATCTTCGGCAAGCTCGATTTCGGCGAAAATATCCGCCAAATTCATGTCTGGCAGCGGCTGATTGACGACCAGCCCCATCGCGCCATCGTCGCCATGGGCGACGAGATAGATGACCGCTTCGGCGAACCGTTCATCGCTCATGTCCGGAGTTGCGACAAGAAACTGTCCTTTAAGCGTATCCATACGCGACGCTCACTTTCTGCCCCCATTCTACCAAGGGTAGTGACTTCTGGGAGATATTCAAATGCTAGCCGTTCACGAAACCATGAACGCTCTTTCACGGGCTGCTTGCCTGCTCTAAGGCTGACATCATGACTCGTCTCTTCGCCATCCTGATTGCGTTGTGCACTTTCTCGCCGCTCATTGCTGGCGAGACAGATTGGGTTGAAATTGCGCCCGACACATCTGTGAGGCTGGTGTCGTCCGACAGTCTGGATGCAGACGGAATCCTGTGGATGGGGCTCGAATTCGACATGCCTCCAACCACCAAGACCTATTGGCGGGTGCCAGGAGAAACCGGAATTCCCCTGTCGGTTGATATTGCCGACGCACAAGGAATTACAAAACTCGACATCGTCTGGCCCTATCCGGTCCGCGAGACGACCGCTGGCTATGTGGATCACGCCTTTTATGGTCGGGTGCTGTTGCCATTGCAGGTGGCTGTCGAAGGCGACGCACCGCGTATCGTCACCGATCTGACGCTTGGGGTCTGCTCGGATATCTGCGTGCCGGCAGCGGCCCGGCTCGAACTCGCCCCCGATCTCACAACTCCCGACAGGGCTAACGGTCTCCGTATAAGGCAGGCTCTGGCCGAGGTGCCTTTGCCCCATGCGGGCGATGATATTCTGGGGGATGCGGCGTTCGATTCCGAAAGCGGGGCGCTGGTGGTCGCGCTTCACGACAAGGCCTTCAATGCCGCGTCGATGATTGCAGAAATCGCAGGCTCGCTGCATGTATTCGGGCCGCCGGAAAAGTCCGCGGATGCCGACACGCTGGTGTTCCCGCTGCTGGGACGCAGCAATCCCGGCGCCTTTGACACGGCCAGTGCCCGGTTCACCTATGATTCAACCGATGGCCCTTATGAAATCTCCCGCGTGATCTCGCCGTGAGATAACACCGGACTGCAGCACTCCCGGCCTCGACGCAGCCCGTAAATTCTCTTATGACAATACCGATCGCAGTTCGATGTGACCCAAGTCTCGCCGTATTCGTGCTGTGTCTGGCAATTTGACCATAACGCGAGGGTATCCATGACCATCCAGCCCGGCCAGCCGATTCCTTCGGTTCCCGTCAAGCACGTGACCGAAAGCGGCATCTCCGACGCGTCGAGCAAGGATATCATGGGAACCGGAACCGTCGTCTTCTTCGCCGTTCCGGGGGCGTTTACGCCCACCTGTCACCTCAACCACCTGCCTGGCTATCTCGCTGCTACCGACGCGCTAAAGGCCGCCGGTGTCGACAAGATCATCTGCGCGACGGTCAATGATCACCACGTGGTCAAGGCCTGGGCCAAATCCACCGGCGCATTGGGCCGGATGGAGTTTATTGCCGATGGGCTGGGAAGGCTCGCTGCGGCGCTGGGGCTGGAGCGGGATCTGACCGGCGGCGGTCTTGGCGTGCGGTTCAATCGCTCGTCGCTGCTTATTCGTGATGGGATAGTGCAGATTGTGAACGCTGAGGATGTGCCGGGGGAAGTCACGAGTTCGGGTGCATCGGCCATGCTTGAAGCGCTGGCAGCCTAGCATGGGAGGGAAGGGGACAATGGCTCGGACCGCGAGAAGTCTAACCGCCGTCACGGCATTGGCCGTGCTGCTGGCCGGGTGCTCCATGGGCTCGATGTTCGGCGGCAATGATGATGCCAGTTTCGCCAACATTTCAGCCAGCCAGAGCGAAGTGGCCCAAGCTGCCAGCGGAGCGATGCCGGCAATCGCCACCGAGTGTCCGCCGATCCGTATCCGCGAAGGCGCGGAATTCTATCGCTCCTATGCCGGCAACCGGGCTTCGGACCCGAGGGCATTGCGCTATCAAGGTGTACTCGATCGGGTCTCGCGCAATTGCGTCGTGTCCAATGGCCTGATCACGGTGCGCATGGGCGCGGCGGGACGCGTGATCATGGGGCCCTCGGGCTCCGAGGGCAATGTTTCCATCCCCGTCCGTTTCGCTGTGCAGCGTGATGGCCTTGCTGTTTTCTCCCAGCGCTATGACTTGTCGGTGTCTGCCACCAGCGGCAGCGCCAATGAATTTGCCCATACTGTTGAGAACGTCGCTATTCCCTATGTGGGCGGCGAGTCGATCACCATTTGGGTTGGCTTCGACAATTAACGCATTGACGGGGCCGGGGCTTTCTTCCATGGTCCCAGCCCTCAGCGGGAGAGATTTCGGCCCATGAGCCGAAACGCCGAAGGAGCAACCGCCCCGGAAACTCTCAGGCATAAGGGACCGCTGGGAAGCTAGAACTCTGGAAAGCGGGAATGTGTGCATTCCCCACCGACGGGCGTAGCCAAGGCAAGCGATAAGCGCCTTGGGAAATCTCTCAGGTCAAGGACAGAGGGGGCACTGAACAAGGATGCTGTTTCAGCATCGTTTGGTGCCGCTTGTGTTTTTGTGCCGGAGAGGGATGCCATGGCCCAGGGGTCTGATGCCAATATCAGAAAAACCGCGTTGTTCGATCGTCATGTGGCGGCAGGTGCCCGCATGGTGGAATTCGCGGGCTATTCGCTACCCATTCAGTATGCCGGTATCGTCGCCGAACATCAGCACACGCGCGAAGCTGCGAGCCTCTTTGACGTCTCCCATATGGGGCAGATCGTGGCGAAAGGGCCGGATCACGAGGCAACTGTAGCTGCGCTCGAATATTTGACCCCAGCTGATCTCTCGGCGCTGGCAGCGGGCGAAATGCGCTATACTGTGCTGCTCAATGAGCGGGGCGGCATCGAAGATGATCTGATGATCACCCGTCCCGCTGCGGGCGAGGCACCCGAGGGCGAGCTGTGGCTGGTGGTCAATGCGGGCCGCAAGCACCACGATCTGGCGCTGCTGCGCGCCAATGCACCGGAGGGGATCACCTTCGATTTGCGCGACGAGCTTTCGCTTCTGGCTTTGCAAGGCCCGAAAGCTGCAGAAGTGCTCGCCAAACATACGGACCTGGCTGGTCGGCTCACCTTCATGCAGACCGGGCGCTCAGCCATTAATGGAATTCCCGTGCAGGTGTCCCGCGCCGGGTATACCGGAGAGGACGGGTTCGAACTCTCGGCCGCGAATGGGGATGCTCCTGCGCTCTTCGATCTTCTGATGGCTGACCCTCTGGTCGCTCCGGCAGGCCTCGGCGCCCGCGATAGCCTCCGGCTGGAAGCGGGGTTGTGCCTTTACGGTCATGACATGGATGACACCATCGACCCGGTGTCAGCAGGGTTGATCTTTGCCATCGGCAAGTGCCGCCGCGCCGAAGGTGGATTCATCGGGGCAGAGACCGTGCTGCAACGGATTGCTGAAGGCATCGATGAAACGCGGGTCGGCATTCGCTTCGAGGGCCGCCAGCCGGTACGCGAGGGGGCCCAGCTTGTCGATGCATCAGGCACAGCGATTGGGCGGATCACGTCCGGCTCGTTCACCCCAACGGCACAGGCCTCGATTGCCATCGGCTATCTGCCCAAGAATCTCGCGCAGCAAGGTGCGGACGTGACGGCTCTGGTGCGCGGGAAACCCGTGGCCGGAACGATTGTCCGCATGCCCTTTGTCGCCCATCGTTACATCAGAAAAACCGCCTGAACCGGAAAGGCCTCACCATGACCACCCGTTACACACCAGACCATGAATATATCCGCACCGAAGGCCGTATCGGCACGGTTGGCATATCCAATTACGCACAAGAGCAACTCGGCGATATCGTCTTTGTCGAACTGCCTTCGGTTGGAACGGCCTTCAAAAAGGGCGACGAGGTCGCCGTTGTGGAATCGGTCAAAGCCGCGTCCGAGATTTATGCGCCTGTGTCCGGAACCGTGACTGAAATCAATGAGGCGCTGAACGATGACCCGGGCCTGGTCAATTCCGACCCTGCTGGTTCCGGCTGGCTGTTCAAGCTTGAGCTCTCCGACGACGGTGAGCTGGATGGCCTCCTGAACGAAGCGGCCTACGCTGAATCGATCGCCTGATTTTTCTGATTTTTTGTCGGGAGCCGCAATGCGCTACCTTCCTCATTCCGCCGCTGATCGCGCCCATATGCTGGATGCAATCGGCACCGCCTCTGTTGATGACCTGTTTGCCGCGGTCCCCAAATCGGTGCTCGGCACCTTTGTGCCCGACCTGCCTGACTATCAGCCGGAATTCGCCGTCGAAGCGCATATGCGCGCGCTTGCCCGTCGCAATCACGCCGCTGGCGACGGGCCGTTCTTTATTGGAGCGGGCGCTTATCGCCACCATGTGCCTGCCACGGTTGACCACCTGATCCAGCGCTCGGAATGGCTGACGGCCTATACGCCCTATCAGCCGGAAATTTCCCAGGGCACGCTACAGATGCTGTTCGAGTTCCAGACCCAAGTCGCCAATCTGACCGGGATGGATGTGGCCAACGCCTCGATGTATGACGGCTCGACCGCAACCGCCGAAGCGGTGCTGATGGCCCGCCGCATCACAAGGCGCAACAAGGTGTTCGTGTCCGGCGGTCTCCATCCCCAATATCGCGATACGGTCGTCACCTATCTGTCCGGCGAAGAAGGGCTTGAATGTCTCTCGCCATCGCCTGAAGGGCAGGGCGATATCATGGACCGCATCGATACCGATACGGCGGCCATCGTTATCCAGACCCCCGATTTCTACGGCCATATCCGCGATGTTTCGGCTCTTGCCGAGGCCGCACACGCTAAGGGCGCGCTGCTGATCGTCGTGGTCACGGAAATCATCTCGCTCGGTCTCCTTGAAGCGCCCGGAGCATTGGGAGCCGATATCGTCGTGGCCGAAGGCCAATCGCTGGGCAATCCGCTGACCTTTGGCGGTCCCTATGTCGGGCTGTTGGCGTGTCGCGAAAAATTCGTCCGCCAAATGCCGGGTCGGCTCTGTGGCGAAACCGTCGACACGGAAGGGGAACGGGGGTTCGTTCTGACACTGTCGACCCGCGAACAGCATATCCGCCGCGAAAAGGCGACCTCCAACATCTGCACCAATTCAGGCCTGTGTGCGCTGGCGTTTTCGATTCACCTGTCGCTCCTGGGCGAAAAGGGCCTGTCTCGGCTCGCCCGCCTCAACCACGCGCGCGCCATCGCCCTTGCCGATGCCCTTGCTGGGACCGGTAAGGTTGAGGTGCTCAACAGGAGCTTTTTCAACGAGCTCACCGTCCGTTTGCCGGTACCCGCAGCTCCAGTGGTGGAAGCGCTTGCCGCGCGAGGAATTCTTGCAGGCGTGCCGGTGTCACGATTGGAGCCGGGCAGGGGGGATGTGGAAAACCTTTTGGTTCTCGCTGCCACTGAACTGACCACCGACGCCGATATCGCCGCGCTGGTCGAAGGTCTTAACGGAGAGCTGGCATGACCATGAACCGACAGGGGCGTCCGACAAGCCCTTCCGATGCCCAGATGGCCGTTTCCGGGAAAGCTGCGCTGCTGCCAGCCGAACCATTGCTGTTTGAGATTGGCGACCGCGATCATTCCGGGGTCGATCTCCCCGATATCGATGTGCCCGACGATCGGCTCGGCGGATTGCGGCGCAAGAGCCCGCTCGACCTGCCCGGCCTTACCGAACCGGAAGCCATGCGCCACTATGTGCGCCTCTCACGGCGCAATTACTCGATCGACGCGGGCATGTACCCGCTCGGCTCGTGTACCATGAAGCACAATCCGCGCCTCAACGAAAAAATGGCGCGTCTGCCAGGCTTTGCCGATGTGCACCCGCTGCAACCCGTCTCTACCGTGCAGGGCGCGCTCGAAGCGATGGAACAGCTTGGCCATTGGCTGATGGAGCTGACCAACACCGCAGCGGTTTCGTTGTCGCCGAAAGCTGGCGCCCACGGTGAATTGTGCGGCATGATGGCCATCAAGGCGGCCCATGAAGCGCGAGGCGAGGGACATCGCAAGATCGTTCTGGTCCCCGAGAGCGCCCACGGCACCAATCCGGCGACTGCTGCCTTTCTGGGCTATTCGGTCCGTTCGATCGATGCCAATGAGCATGGCACGGTGGATGTGGAAGCGGTCAAGGCTGCGCTCTCGGACGATGTGGCGGCCATCATGCTGACCAATCCCAATACCTGCGGGCTGTTTGAACCGCAGATCATCGAGATTGCCGAGGCGGTCCACGAGGCCGGTGCCTATTTTTACTGCGACGGCGCCAATTTCAACGCCATCATGGGGGTGGTGCGTCCCGGCGATCTGGGGATCGATGCCATGCACATCAACCTGCACAAGACCTTTTCGACGCCCCATGGTGGTGGTGGTCCGGGGGCAGGCCCGGTTGTGCTTTCCGAAGCGCTGGCGCCTTTTGCTCCGGTGCCTTTCCTGCGACGTGATGGCCAGACCATCGAACTGGTGGAGCATGCGGAGGGTGGCAGTTTTGGGCGTCTGACAGCGTTCCACGGCCAGATGGGCATGTATGTGCGCGCACTCACTTATATGCTGAGCCACGGCGTGGATGGACTGGCCCAGGCAGCGCGGGACGCTGTGCTCAATGCCAACTATCTCAAGGCGCGGCTGGAGGACTTGTTCTCTGCGCCCTACAACGGCCAGCCGGTCATGCACGAGGTGCTGTTCGATGACACTTTCCTCAAGGGCACCGGGGTCACTACCCTCGATTTCGCCAAGGCGATGATCGATGAAGGGCTCCACCCCATGACCATGTATTTCCCGCTGGTCGTCTCCGGGGCCATGTTGATCGAACCGACCGAAAGCGAATCGCTGCAAACCCTCGATGCGTTCGTCGCGACGATGCGAGAGCTTGCCGAAGATGCGACAAACGGTAACGTCGAACGGTTCACCGCAGCTCCGGTCAACGCGCCGCTCCGCCGGCTCGATGAAACCCGTGCAGCCCGCCAGCCACGGCTGAAATGGACCGCCCCGGAAGCCGGTCGCGCCGCAGCGCAATAGCCAATAGCCGCCCCGGTTTTGGCCGGGGCGGCAAAAACACCTTTGAACGCCCCGTCAAAGCCCTTAAACTCCGGTGGTACAAGTCGGAGGGCACTGATGTCGAATATGAACCCCCACGTGCTTGGGACCTTCAGGTCGCAGGCCGAGGCCTGCCGAAGTCTGGGGTCTCCTTTTACCGCAACCCTGTGCGATCTTTTTGCAGAACGCCTGACCGATTCCTCGCGATTCGGAGCGCGCATTCTCAACTGGCCCGATTCGGCCAAGGACGATGCTATTGCCTTGCGCGCCGCTGGTGCGCTGCATGCGCTGGTGCGCTCGGGCCGGGCGCGCGAACTCGCTGCGCTTTATCCGCCGCTGGAAGCAAAGCCCGATCAGCTGTGGGCAGCCATCGAGGCGGCCATTGAAAAGCATGACGATTTTCTGCACGATTTTCTCGATAGCCCGCCGCAGACCAATGAAGTGTCCCGCTCGTCTGCCCTGCTCGGACTGACGCTGCGCCTGACCGAGCGGTTCGGCAAGCCACTTGCTTTGCATGAAATTGGTGCGAGCGCCGGGCTCAACCTCGCCTTCGACAGCTATCACTATCGTCTCGGCGACGATCTTGAATGGGGCGACCCCAAGGCGCTTGTGGATATCGAAAGCCTGTGGCGCGGCAACCTGCCGCCGCTCGATGCCGAACTGGTCATCGCCAGCCGGGCCGGTTGTGATCGGAACCCCCTCGATCCCCACAATCCCGACAGCGTGGAGCGCCAGCTGGCCTACATCTGGGCCGATCAGCACCAACGGATCGGACGGGTCTCCGCGGCGCTCTCAGCGGCCACAACGCGGCCCTACGTGGTGGAAAAGGCTGACGCCGCCGAATGGGTGGAGACGCGCCTCGCCGAAGAGCCGGAGCCCGGCATCACCCGCGTCTTCTTTCACACCATCGTCTGGCAATATCTGTCGCGAGAAAAGCAGGAGCGGATCACCGCGGCATTCGCAGAAGCGGGTGCCAAAGCCACCGACGAAACGCCACTGGTGTGGATGTATATGGAGGCGGAAGGGCATCCCGGCGGCGCCGTGCTCAAGCAGACTGTTTGGCCAGGCGGCGAAAAGGAAACCGCAGGTCTTTCCGACTATCACGGCCGTTGGGTCGACTGGGCATGAAAAAGGCGGCCAGTGGCCGCCTGTAATGTCATCGACAAAGAAACGGGCCCGAAAGGGCCCGTGTTCATTTCGATCAGTTGAGCTGGCTCGCCACGTCCTTGATCGATTGATCGACCAGCGCGGCGCCATTTTCCTTGACCTGATCGGCCAGCAGCAGCCGGGCGGCTTCGATGGCGACATCGGCGGACCGGGCCTGGACCTCGGCGACCGCCTGGGCTTCGGCCTGGGCGATCTTGTCTTCTACAGCCTTGGTGCGGCGGGCGACCATGTCTTCCAAGGCGGCTTCGGCCTCGGCGGTCATCCGCTCTGCCTCTTCGCGTGCGGCGGCGACGATCTCTTCGGCTTCGCCTTCAGCGGCCTTGCGTTTGCGCTCATACTCGGCGAGCAGCGCCTGCGCGTCTTCACGCAGCCGGCGCGCCTCTTCAAGGTCGGCTTCGATCTTGGCGATCCGGTCATCAAGGATCTTGGCGATCATGCCCGGAACCTTGAAGTAGACCACGATGCCGAAAAAGATCAGCAGCGCAATGAAAGCCCAGAAAGTGGCATCAAATTCCATGTCTGCCTACTCCTTGCTGACTTTTGCGACCGCGTCGCGGGCTGCCTTGTCCGATACATTGCCAATCAATTGGGCAACGACGGCCTGGGCGGTTTCCGTGGCGATTTCGCCGACATGGCCAAGGGCCTCGGCTTTGGTCGCGGCGATCCGCTCTTCAGAGGAAGTCACCTTGCGAGCAAGGTTGGCTTCAACCTTGGCACGGGCCGCATCGAGCTTTGCCTTGCTCTCCGAACGGGAAGCTTCGGCAATGGCATGCGCGTTGGAGCGCGCTTCGGCGAGAGCGGCCTCATAGGACGCAATGGCCTGATCGGTTTTCTGGCGCAGCCTTTCGGCTTCGGCCAGGTCACCCTCGATCCGGTCGCGACGTTCTTCGAGAATATCGCTGATCCGGGGCAGGGCGATCCGCTTCATTACAAAGTAAAGAGCGGCAAAGGTGATGAGCAGCCACAGGATCTGTGAGGGAAAGGTCGACGCATCGAAAGGTGGAAAGATCTCGGTATGCGATTCGTTCGCCACTTGAATCTCCTGCTGCAACGCTCCTTCGGGAAGGGCGTGGTCGCCGCCAACGGATTCAAATTCGATCGGTTCCTCGACGGAGCCTGGTGCCGTCTCGATCCCTTCGGCCTGGGCGACAATAATGGGTGCCATTTGCCTCACTCGCCGGTGTGGTTGGAGCCGGGCGGATGGGCCCGGATAAGGAGTCGGCAGCCAGCTCTGATCAACCGGCTGCCGAAACTGTTTTCAAGCTGTTAGGGTCGGAAAAATCAGACCGCGAACAGGAGCAGAAGGGCAACCAGGAACGAGAAGATGCCCAGGGCTTCGGTCACGGCGAAACCGAAAATCAGGTTACCTGCCTGGCTGGGAGCAGCCGAGGGGTTGCGCAGCGCGCCCGACAGGAAACTGCCGAAGATGTTGGCCACGCCGATGGCAGCACCGGCCATACCGAAGCATGCGATACCGGCACCAATGTACTTAGCGGCTTCAGCTTCCATTTTGTGATCCTTTCAAAGCCTGAAACTTGGATGGGGTCTGGTTGGTTTTAATGCGAGGGATGGATCGCATCATTGAGGTACAGGGACGTCAGGACGGCAAAGACATATGCCTGAACTGTCGACACCATGAATTCGAGCGCGGTGATTGCCACGCCCATGACGAGCGGCAGGGCGGCTCCGAGAATGCCCAGCGCCCCGAAAGACGCGAGCGATACGACAAAGCCGGTGAACACCTTGAGAGTGATGTGGCCAGCCAGCATGTTGCCGAACAGACGGACCGACAGCGAAATCGGACGCGAAAGGAAGGAAATCACCTCGATCGGCGTCACGATGGGGACGATGTATCCCGGCACGCCGGCAGGCACGAAAAGCTTGAGGAATTTGGGGCCATTCTTGATGAACCCGTAGCCCACCACCACGATCATCACCAGCATGGCCAGCACGAAGGTGACGATGATCTGGCTGGTGAAGGTATAGAAGTAGGGCACCATACCGTACATGTTGCCGATGAAGATGAACATGAACAGCGAGAAGACGAAGGGGAAGAATTTCATGCCTTCGGTGCCGGCATTGCTGCGCACCATGTTGGCCACGAATTCATATGTCATTTCGGACGTGAGCTGCCAGCGGTTCGGAACGAGACCGCGCCGGCGCGTCGTCAGGATCAGATAGGCGCAGATGGTGATGGTGGTGAGCACCATGAATAGCGCTGAATTGGTGAAGGCGAGGGTAATGCCGCTGCCTTCCGTGCCGTCACCGCCTATGGTCCCGAAGGTGAAGATGTCGGTGATGACAAACTGGTGAATCGGATCGTTCGCCAAGGTCTAAAGCCCCTATCTCGCCTTCAGTCGGTATCAGCCGCATCGTCAGGTGCGGTCTTGTTTGCATTCAGTTCCGCCACTACACGAGTGACGTTCAAAATTCCAGCGCCAAAGCCCAACATGAACATGATGAGCAAGGCCCAGGGCGACGTGCCCGCAAGCAGGTCGATCAGGTAACCGATACCCGAGCCAACCAGGATTGCCGCGACAAACTCTGCGCCGATGCGCAATCCGCGCGCCAGCATCGACATGTCGCCTTGCCCAGACGTTTGCCCCCCGGCGGTCGCCGAGGCGCGAGCTTGTTGTGCCTTCCGGATCCGGGCCGCCAGTTCGGACGTTTCCGATTGGCTCGGCGAAGGCTTGTTTTCAGCCGGATCGTCATCAGGATTGGTCATCAAACTACCGCCCCGGTCCAGCCGGACACCCGATAAGAGGGTGCCTTTAAAGTCGCGCGCACCATAGTGGCGGCTCCCCGAGGTGTCAAGCTGAGTAGGCGGAGTGAAACTGGTTTGAAATCAATGGATTACGCATGAGCAGACCCGGTGCGGCATCGCGTCAGTACGCCGATTGTGGTAGGAGCGTGGCGCAGAGGGATTCCCGCCTCCTTACGGAAGCGCCATCACGGCCAGAAGTCCGCCCACAATCCCGACATTGGACATGAACGCGTTGAACAGCGCCGAGCGCTCCGGTTCCGCTTTGTCCCAAAAATTGATCAGCATGATGGTGGCGACGACCGTAAACACGATTAGCCCGATCGCCGAGAGTTGCACGAACACCCCAAGAGCCAGCGTGGTGCCCAGCAGCACCTGAAACACCGAACCGGCAATCAGTACCGCCCGGGGTTGCGGAACGCCGCGCGTCGCCATCGCGCCGGTGATGGGATCAAGCGCCCAGAAATGGCGCAGCCCGCCCACGATGAATAACGATCCCATCAGCAAACGCGCTGCGATCAGGACCGGAAAGAACTCGTCAGTCATCAGCTTGCCTCCAGAAAGGTTTCAGCGGTCCGCAGATCGACCGACACCAACTGGCTCACGCCACGCTCCGGCATCGTCACCCCGAACAGCCGGTCCATGCGGCTCATGGTGATGGGGTTATGGGTGATGACCACGAACCGCGTATCTGTCCGCTGACGCATCGAGTCGAGCAGGTTGCAAAAGCGTTCGACATTGGCATCGTCCAGCGGCGCGTCCACTTCATCGAGAACGCAGATCGGGGCCGGATTGGTCAAAAATACCGCAAAGATTAGGCTCATCGCGGTGAGCGCCTGTTCCCCCCCCGACAACAGCGTCATCGTCTGGGGCTTCTTGCCCGGCGGACGGGCGATGATTTCCAGCCCGGCGTGGAGGGGGTCATCGCTTTCCACAAAGGTCAGTTCCGCCGTGCCGCCGCCGAACAGCGTGGTGAACAGCTCGCGGAAGTGGGTGTTGACCTTCTCGAACGCCTCGTTGAGGCGGGCCCGGCCTTCGCGGTTGAGGTTAGAAATTCCGGTGCGCAACTTGGCGATGGCCGCAATCAGGTCTTCGCGGTCGCTCACCATCTTGTCGAGCTTGTCCTGGACCTCCTGCGCCTCCTGCTCGGCCATCAGGTTCACGCCACCCAGCCGTTCGCGCTCGGCCTTCAGCCGGTCGACCCGCGCCTCGGTCGCCGCCTCTTCAGGCAGTGGCGCTTCGGGCTTGAGCCCGGCCGCTTCCGCGGTGCGGTCCGCCGCAATACCCAAGGCTTCGACGATCTGGCGTTCAATTTGCTGGCGCGCTGCCATAAAGCCTTTCAGCCGCTCATCGACCCGTGCCGTCTCCGCCCGAACATCGGCGAGGCCTTCGGCGGCGAGACGCGCAGCCTTGTCGGCTTCCCGATAGCTGGTCTGGGCTTCCTCCAGCCGGTCGGCGGCGCGTTTGCGGGCGTGCTCGGCATCCTCGATCTGGTCGTCGAGATCCGCCCGGCGCAGGTCAAAGGCGTCGGGGGTGGCGTTGAGTTCGGCGATCTGTGCAACAATCTCGGAACGGCGGCGCTGAAGCGTTTCGATCTGGCCTTGCGCCTCTGCACGGCGGCGCTGCCAGCTTTCCATCTCCATGCCGATCCGCGACAGCCGCGACGCGCGCATCTTGGAGGCGCTTTCGAAACCGGCGAGACGCATGCGCGCCTGCTCAGCGGATTCGCGCAGATTGGCCAGAGCTCGCTGGCGGGTTTCCGCCTCGCGAACAGCGTCGCCCTCTGCCCCCAACTCGGCCAGAACACCGCTGGCGTCCTCGGCCTCTGCAATCGCTTCGGCCAGACCAGAGTCGACCCGCTGGCTGGCTTCCGCAAGAGCGGCGCTGCGCGCTGTGAGTTCTGAAAGATTCTTGTGTGCCGCATCAAGACCTGCCTGGGCGGCTGATATGCCCCGCTGGGCCTCGCGCCAGTCGTTCCGGCAGCGGATTTCCGCATCGCGCGCGGCATCAAGCCGGGCGCGCAAGCCGGACAATTGTTCCTGCGCGGAGGTCCGATCCAGGCGCAGGGCTGCGATCTCGCTGTCGAGCTCAACGAGCCGATTGCGCTGGGCGAGCCGTTGGGCCGCCGCGCTCGGAGCATCAGGCTTGGCGACAAAACCGTCCCAGCGCCACAACCCGCCATCGCGGCTGACCAGCCGTTGGCCGGGTTTGAGACTAGGCAACAGGCGCGCGCCGTCTTCGGCTGTCTCCACGAGGCCGATCTGGTCGAGGCGGCGCCGGAGCAGGGGGGCGCCTGAAACCAGCGTCGACAAGGGCGTCGCGCCGCCAGGTAAGGCTGGATCGCCCGCGCCATTGCCGCTTTCGGTCCAGTAAAGCGGAGCGGCAGTGTCGGATGAGGCTTCAAGGTCGTCGCCCAATGCCGCGCCCAGAGCGGTTTCAATCCCCGGCGCGACGGTCAGCGCATCCACGATGGAAGGCCACAGCGATCCGCCGTCCATATGGAGAATCCGGGCCAGCGTTTCTGCCTCGCTTTCGAGGCGATTGACCCGGCCTTCGAGATCGGCCAGGGCAGGCTGGGCGGCTTCGAGGGCTTCCAGAGCATCGGCGGCGTCGCTCTCGGCCGTCTCGACTTCGGCCTCGGCAATGGCAGCTGCCTCCAGAACCTCTTCCAATACCGCCTGGCGTTCGGCCACTGTCTGGTCGGCGGCAAGGCTTGCTTCGAGCGCTGCGACATCGCGGGCGATGTCGGCCTGTTGGGCCTGCATCCTGCTCACGCGCCCCGTTGCCTCTTCTACGGCACGCATGGCCTGTGCTCGCTGGGCCCGAATGGTGGCGACGGCATCGGCCGCCTTGCGCGCTGCGGTTTCAGCCTCATCAAGCACCGCCCGCGCCTCGTCGGCCTGCGCCCGGGCCATCTCGCTTTCTTCGCGCTCGCTCTCGGCGGCTTCAGCCAACTCGGTGCGTTCCGCATCGAGGGTTTCGATCAGCCCCTCGCTGTCGGTGATCAAGGCGCTTTCGCGGCCAATATCGGTGTCGATCTGCCGGATGCGATCTTCGAGTTCGGCGCGGCGAGAATTGGCACGGCGCAACTCGTCCTCAAGCTGGGTGCGCAGGATCGTCAGCCGTTGCAACACCGCCCCCGCCGCCGCGTCGGCATCGCGCAGTGGCTGCAATTCGGCATCCATGGCTTCGAGCAGCTTCTTGGCCTGATGTTCGAGATGCGAGGCATCGGCCAATTGCTTGACGAGGCGGGCCTGTTGGGCCTCTGCTTCCTTTTCGGCGAACCGGGCCTTGATCCAGCGCAAGTGATACAGCGTTGCCTCGGCCCGGCGGATGTCTCCCGACAGCGCACGGTAGCGCGTTGCCTGGCGCGCCTGTCGCTTGAGGGTTTCGAGCTGCACTTCGACCTGGGCGACGATATCGTCCACCCGCTCAAGATTCTGCTCGGCGGCCCGGAGGCGCAGTTCAGCCTCGCGCCGCCGTGAGTGCAGGCCCGCGATTCCCGCTGCTTCTTCGAGCAAAGCACGGCGCTGGGTCGGTTTGGCGGCGATCAGTTCCCCGATCTGCCCCTGTCGGACCATGGCCGGCGACTGCGCCCCGGTGGACGCATCGGCAAACATGAGCTGAACGTCGCGGGCCCGCACGTCACGGCCATTGATGCGATAGACCGAGCCTTGCTCGCGCTCGATGCGACGCGAAATCTCGATGGTGTCGGACGTATTGAACGGCTGGGGCGCGGTGCGGTCGGAATTGTCGAGGACGACCGTGACTTCCGCCGAATTGCGGGCCGGGCGATTGCCCGAGCCTGAAAAGATGACGTCGTCCATGCCGGAGGCACGCATAGCCTTGTATGAGCTTTCGCCCATCACCCAGCGCAGGGCTTCCACTAGGTTGGATTTACCGCAACCATTCGGGCCCACGACCCCGGTGATACCGGGTTCGAGGACCAACTCGACAGGATCGGAGAAGGATTTAAACCCCAGAAGCTTGAGGCGCGAAAATTTCATTCCGCGCCTCGCGAGAGACGCGGATTAGAGCCGCTTGTCGATTTCGGCAGAAAGCCCTTCATATGTGGGATTGCCTTCGAACTTTGCCCCATTGATGTAGAAAGTCGGCGTGCCCTGAAGTCCGAACCTGTTGATGGCCTGCTCGCGGGTCGCTTCCAATGCAGCCAACAAATCCTCGTCGGTCAAGATTTCCTCGAACCTTTCCTGTGTAAATCCGAACTGCTGGGCGACGTCGAAGATCGCCTGGCGTGGATTTTCACTGGCGGCCCAGATGTTCTGGGTCTCCATATAGGCCGACATGACCTCATTGTACTGCTCGCCAGCGGATTCGGCGACCATGAACACGGCCAGGTCCAGAACGTTGCGACGGAACGGGCGGGTAATGAAGCGGATACGGCCCGTATCGATATATTCTTCCTGGAGTTTGGGCAGTTCCGTCATGTGGAAATAAGCGCAGTGCGGGCAGGTGGGCGAAGCGTATTCGATCACCGTCACCGTGGCATTGACGCCGCCCATGGGGCGATCCGGGAGCGGCGGGTTGTTGATCGCATCGCCATTGATCGGCTCGGCCTGTGACCCGTCATACAAAACGACTTCGCCGACTTCCTGGGCGTTTGCCTGGCTGACGATACCGGCCTGAGGCCCGCTTTTGCCCGAATCGCTGCATCCGTAGATGAGCGTTGCGAGCCCGACGCTGGAACCGGTAACCAGCAGATTTCTGCGATTGAGCAACAACGGCTTATCTCCTCAACGGCTTAACAAATTTCGAGCACACTACACGGCAGGAGTCCGGCGGCAAGAGGGCAGGGCGTTCACATGGCGGTGAGAAGGCGTTTTACCCGCCCATTTCAGGACAGAATGTCAGTTCCGTCGCCTTCCCATCAATCCGCGTCCCAGATTTTCGAGCGCCAAGCGTAATCCCGCATCCTCAATTGTGCCTGTGGCGGCCTTTATGCTCGCGATTGTCTCCTGAGGCAAATGCCGCGCCGGTTTGGCGGATGCTTTTTCAGGCACCAGCGGCAGGGGAGACAGGCGCACCGACCCCACGATCAGATATCCAAAATATCGATTTACCGACGCGGCGATGGCCGGGCCCTCATGGGTCAGGGCCAACCCGTGCCCTTCGATGCAGCGCAGATGCAGAACCGCGCCTTCGGGCGCCGGACGGTCACGGCGCGGCCAGACAAGCTTATCGGGCATGGCCACCTTGTCCCACGGCGTCGGCGCGATCGTCTGCCAGTGGGCAATGAGATCACGGCTGGCAAAGCCCCGGCGACGCAACGCCGGATCGAGCGCGGTGCCGATCATGTCACCCAGTTGCACAGTGCGATTCTTGCGCTTCGGAGGCGCGGTTTTCTTGCTCATGGCTTGCGCCGCAATCCTTGGAAACTATAGGAGTGTATTATGGCCCACTCCGCCCCCGTGCAACACTCCCCAACACCTATGCTTGATGCTGACGCCGTGCTTGCGTGGTACGGCCGGTACGCCCGCGTTCTGCCGTGGCGGGTTTCGCCGGAGGGCCGCGCTCGTGGCGAACGCCCCGATCCCTATCGCATCTGGCTGAGCGAAGTCATGCTCCAGCAGACGACGATTGCTGCGGTGGGACGGTATTTTGCGGCCTTCACAACCCTTTGGCCTACGGTCGCGGACCTCGCTGCGGCGCCGCTCGACGATGTGCTCGTGCAATGGGCGGGGCTGGGGTATTACGCTCGGGCCCGCAATCTGCATGCCTGCGCCATCGCAGTGGTCGAGCGTCACGGTGGGGTTTTTCCCAAAAGCGCCGCGGCGCTGCGGGATCTGCCGGGTATCGGGGATTATACCAGCGCCGCCATAGCCGCCATCTGCCATGACGAGCGGGTCGCGGTGGTCGATGGCAATGTCGATCGGGTGGTGGCCCGTTATCTGGCGCTCGACAAACCGGTGCGCGAGGAAAAACCGCTGATTCGCGCAACGGTGCAGCAGGCGGTGCCGATCCGGGCCGGCGACTTTGCCCAGGCGATGATGGATCTGGGCGCCACTGTCTGCGCCCCGCGCCGGGCCAACTGTCTCGTTTGTCCGCTTCAGTCAGGCTGCGCGGGAACTCGCTCGGGCAATCCGCTCGCTTTCCCGGTCCCGCCGGCCAAACCGGAAAAGCCGGAACGGTTCGGGACTGCCTTCGTGATCCGCCACCCCGAGGGCAGGGTGTTTGTGCGACAGCGCGGTCCAAAAGGCCTGCTGGCCAAAATGACCGAAGTGCCGGGCACCGACTGGGGTGATGCGGAAACGCCCGCTGTGTTTCCCTTTTCCGGGAACTGGCAGCGGGCAGGAGACGTGCGGCACACTTTTACCCATTTCCACCTGACGCTGGCGGTCTGGACGATTTTGAAAGATCATCCGCTCGATGAGGGCTGGTGGGCTGACGAGCAGCGGCTGGGTGATGAGGCGTTGCCCAGTCTGTTCCGCAAGGTGCTCGGCAAGGCCGGGATCGGTTAAGGCAGACAAAAAAGGGCCCCCGGACGGGCCGGGGGCCAGAATGCCTGACTGATTGGAGGTCGGATCAGGCAGAAAGCTTGTCGATGGTGGCCCTAACCTGCTCACGCAGGGCGTCAATCGGAACCATGCGGCCATCCTCTTCATAGTGCCAGAACGTCCAGCCATTACAGGCATCGAACCCCTGCACCAGAGCGCCGACCCGATGGATGGAGCCGCTATGGGTGTCGCTGATCAAGGACCCATCGACGCGAACCGTGGCAGAGTAACGCCCGCCGGCCCCAAAAAGTTTCGTGCCCGGCGCAATCAGACCCTGTTCGATGAGCGAGCCGAACGGAACCCTTGGCGCCGCGCGTTTGGGCAATATGGTTTCAATGGCAGCTGAATCGTGTGGTTTGATGGCCGCAATACGTTTCAAAGCAGCATTAATATAGGTGTTTTCGCGTTCGATGCCGATGAAATGCCGCCCCATCTTGCGGGCGACGGCCCCGGTGGTGCCGGTGCCGAAAAACGGATCGAGCACCACGTCGCCGGGCTTGGTGGTGGCCATCAACACCCGATAGAGCAGGGCTTCGGGCTTCTGGGTCGGATGCACCTTGGCGTCGTTGGCATCTTTGAGCCGCTCATGCCCGGTGCAGATGGGAAACAGCCAATCGGACCGCATCTGGGTATCGTCGTTCGACAGTTTCAGCGCTTCGTAATTAAACGTCGGTCGGCTTTTCTGGGTGCGGGAGGCCCAGATCAAGGTTTCGTGGGCGTTGGTAAACCGCGTGCCGCGGAAGTTCGGCATCGGATTGGCCTTGCGCCACACTACGTCGTTGAGCATCCAGAAGCCCAGATCCTGCAGCGCGGTGCCGACGCGGAAAATGTTGTGATACGAGCCGATCACCCAGATGGCCCCATCGGGCTTGAGCACGCGGCGCGCGGCCTTGAGCCAGGCCCGGGTGAACGCGTCATAATGGGCAAAACTGTCGAACTTGTCCCAATCATCATCGACCGCATCGACGCGCGACTGATCGGGGCGGGTGAGACCGTCTTCGAGCTGAAGATTATAGGGCGGGTCGGCGAAAATCAGGTCCACCGACGCCTCGGGCAACCCGTTCATATGCTCGACGCAGTCGCCAACCAGGATCGTGTCGATGGGAAGGTGGCTCTCGAAAGCCTCCGGGGCGCGCTTCCGCGCCGCTGAACCGGTACGCAACATACTGATAACCCTAACGCAAAACTAACACGCAGTTTGTAGCGCGTTAGGGTTAAGCCCCGGCTAAGCGTCAGGGTTAACCAAGCGTTACTGCAGGGCAGAGCGGCCGTCCGCCACGGGGCGACAGCTTCTCAGTATCCAGAGACGGCATGGGGCGATGAACGCTCCGCACGTTTTGTAGTTAGTATGAAGCGATCATCGCCCCACGCATCCGGGGTTTTTGGCTTATGGCGGCGATCTCGGGCTGGGGGTTGTTGGGAAAAGACCGGCCTTTCTGCCTGCCGCCCAGTTTATTCTGGGTCGGCTGGTCCTGCCAGCCTCTTCCGCCTGCTCCTCCGGGTTTCCCCGGTGCGACGTGGGAGGGCTTTTGCCCACCTAGTATCCACATCCGGCCATCTGTCCGCTTTGGGCCTTCCCCATGGCGACCCATGAGGAACCCGAACCGACCCTGCCCAAACGTTCGTTGCGCTTGCGTCCACCTGTGCGGGGTCGTGAGGAGAGTATGAGGGAGGTTTTGGGTGCGGGGATAAGTGGAGGGTGGTTCGGGGGCAGCGGTGGGGATGGGGCGGCGGCGCTGCCGGTTACTGGATCCCGGATCAGGTCCGGGATGACGTGGGGGGGATGTGGGAGCGCTGCGGATTTTACCCCAGCGTGTCATCCCGGGCGAAGGCCCGGGATCCAGTATGCTCGGAGGTGCGGGAAGATTGCGAGCGCTGCAAAAGGAGCCCCTCTCGCCCCTGTAGGGGAGAGGGCTGGAGGTGAGGTGCGCTGAAGTTCAGCACGCGCGGCAGCGGTGGGGATGGGGCGGCGGGCAAACCCCTTTGGGTTACGCGAAAGCGACGGGAGGATCAGCCCTAGCGGCGGGCAGCCATGACCGGGGCGAAGCTGGTGCGGTGGAAAGCACAGGGACCGTGGGTGGCGAGGGCTTCGAGGTGCAGGGCGGTACCGTAGCCCTTGTGACGGGCGAAGCTGTAGTGGGGATGCTCGCCGTCCATCACCTGACACATCCGGTCGCGCACCACTTTGGCAACGATCGATGCGGCAGCGATCGACACGCTCTGGCCATCGCCGCCGATGACGAACTGCCCGGGACAGGACAAGCCTTCGGGGACGTCGCGTCCATCGATCAAGGCTAGGTCGGGTCGGACCGGCAGGGCGTCCAGCGCCTGGCACATTGCCCAAAGCGTCGCGCCCCTGATGTTGAGCCTGTCGATGACGGCTACGGGCGCGGCGCAGAAGGCGACCTGCGCAGTCGCCATGATCCTGGAAAATAACTGCTCGCGCCGCTCGGCGGTGAGCTTTTTGGAATCATCGAGCCCCTCGGGGATCGCATCGGGGTCGAGCACGACCGCCGCAGCCACCACCGGCCCAGCCAGCGGGCCACGCCCGGCTTCGTCGATACCGGCCACCAGCCTACGACCACCGGCCAGCGCGGCGGCTTCCAGCGCATAGGACGGCCCATCAAGGAGCGGCAGGGGCGAATCAATAAGCGACATTGCGCCAAATTGCCCCAAAGACGGCTCCGGGACAAAGCCTCAATCGTCGTTGAGCGTCACCGAATGTCTCCGCCAAGCCGACGCTTCGAACGGCTGGGGTCAATATTCGGTGATGCGCCGCCCCATCGCATTCTAAGGTCGAAACCGCCTAGGCCTCGGTCTCGCCGTCCGAAATTGCGATTTCGGTGATCGCGTGCCCGCTATCGCCGATGGCGCGCGCCCGCTGACTGGTGCCCATCCGCCACCAGACTTCCTAAGCCAGCATCACCGCTCCGGTTATCGGCCTCTCCTTGCTCAGAACAGGCTCAACTGCGCCGTTTCCTTTGGCGGGTGGACGAACAGATCCGTGCGCAGAGGGGCTGATTTTTCGTTCAGGCCCAACCGCGCCGCCGCCTTTTCGAAGCGCTGCTGCATGAGGACGGCATAGGGTCCTTCGCCGGTAAAGCGCGATCCGAACCGCGGGTCGTTATCCTGGCCATTGCGGTAATCGCGGACCAGGCCCATCACGTGCCGAACCTTGTCGGGATAGGTTTTGAGCAACCATTCGCGGAAAATGTCCCGCACTTCGCCGGGCAGGCGCAGCAGGATCATCGAGGCGGCGGTGGCCCCTTGCGCCTTTCCGGCGTCGAGGATGCGCTCCAATTCGTGATCGTTGACGGCGGGAATCATCGGCGCGGCCATCACGCGGGTTGGGATGCCCGATTCCGACAGCAGCCTGAGCGCTTCGAGACGGCGCACCGGGGTGGAGGCACGCGGCTCCATGAAACGCGACAGCTTATGGTCCATCGAGGTCACCGAGATGCCGACCGAAACCAGCCCCTGCCGGGCCATCTTGGTGAGGATGTCGAGATCGCGCACGATCAGGGCCGATTTGGTGACGATGGTGACCGGATGCTTGGCCTCAAGCAGGACCTTGAGCACCGAGCGCATGATCTTGTATTTGCGCTCCAGCGGCTGATAGGGGTCGGTATTGGTGCCTATGGCGATCGGTTTTGGGCGGTAGCGCGGATTGGCCAGTTCGGCGCGCAAAAGCTCCGCCGCGTTCACCTTGATATAGATGTCGCGCTCGAAATCGATGCCTGCCGAGTGGCCGAGATAGGCGTGGCTGGGCCGCGCGAAACAATAGGAACAGCCGTGCTCGCAGCCGCGATAGGGATTGATCGAGCGATCGAATCCGATGTCGGGGGAAACGTTGCGGGTGATGATCGACTTGGCGCGTTCGATGTGCTCGCGGGTCTCAAAGTCCTCGTCGGGTTCGGGCTCCCAGCCATCGGCGAACATCTCGCGCTTGTGGACCTCGAAGCGGCCGCTTTGGTTGGAGGAGGCGCCGCGTCCGCGCAGCTTTGGGGACTCGATGACCGGGCGGCTGAGCAAGTCCACATCGCGGGTGCCGAACAGCTTACGCCTTGATTCCAAATGAGTTTTTTCGCCCGAAATCCGGTCCATCGCGGCGCTCCGTTCCCGCTTGCGGGGCCGGAGAGAATCCCGGCCCGCCTGTTTCGTTAACCTTAGCGAAACGGGCAGAACAGAACAAGAACAAATTTGTGCAGACGAAAGGGGTTGGCGGTTGCTGTAGGAAAATGCGGCTTTAAATCAAAGGGTTAGCGAAAGTGTGCGCCTATTCGTGCAGGCGCGGCATGATCTCGATGAAATTGCACGGCACGTGACGGCTATCGAATTGATATTTAAGGATTCCTTCCCACGCATCCCGGCAGGCGCCACGGGAGCCGGGGAGGCAGAAAATGAAGGTGGAACCGGCCAAACCGGCGGTTGCGCGCGATTGTATGGACGAAGTTCCGATGGTCTTAGCCGAAAATTGGTGGAAAAGGACGGAAAATCCATCCATTTTTTTGTCAAACATCGGCTCGATCGCGTCAGGGGTGACGTCGCGTCCGGAAAACCCGGTGCCGCCGGTGGTCAGGACCACATCGATGCTGTCATCGGCGACCCAGGCGGCGACCTGCGCGGCGATCGCTTCGCGGTCATCGGGCGCAACCGCGCGGTCATAGACGCGATGGCCGTCGCCCTCGATCAGCTCCTTGAGCAGCGCGCCGGAGGTGTCGGTTTCGAGCGTCCGCGTATCGGACACCGCGAGAATGGCGAAGGTGACGGGAACAAAGGGGCGGGTCTCGTCGATCTGGAAGGGAAACATGGGTCAGCCTTGCTCCGGCTCGGGGCCGGTGTCGGGGGGAGTGATGCCGTTTTCTTCCGAACGCGGATCGAGCACGACGGTTTCGCCGGTCACCAATTGTTCGGACGGAATGGGCTGGAACGGGGCGCGATCCTCGGCGGGCGTGGCCTGGCGCATCCGCATGCGGATAAAGGCGGTGGCGGCCAAAACGGCGTGAAACACCACGGGGACGATGAACAGGGCGACCGGGCTCAGCGCCTGCATGGCGTAGGAGGCGACGATCGGCCCCAGCATCTGCCCGCCGCCCATCATCACCAGCATGCCCGAGGCGATCTTGGCAAACGTGCCCTCATCGGCGAAGTCGTTGGCATGGGCGACCGCGATCGCATAGAGCGAATACGCCGCCATGCCATAGGCAGCAAACAGGATATAGAGCAGCGCGTTTTCACCGGGGTTGAACGCCATGGTGAGGATGCCCGCGACAACGGCGGTCAGCGAAACGCCGATCAACACCTTGCGGCGGTCGATGCGGTCTGACAACCGGCCCAGCGGGACCTGCGCGAAAGCCCCGGCCAGCACAGACATTGCCATGAGATAGGCAATGGTCGAGGTCGCAAAGCCGCGCTCGATGCCATAGACCGGCGCCATGGTGCCAAAGGCGCCATTGGCCATGCCGACACAAAACGCGGCGATGGCCCCCACCGGGGAGGTGACGAATAGCAGCTTTAGATCGAGCGATACCGCTTGCAGGGGCGCAGGCTGTGGCGTGCGGGTGACGGCGGTGGGCAGGACCGCGCCGATATAGGCGATGGCGGCGAGCACGAACGGGATATAGCCCGCGACCCCGGTGACCGAAATGATCAACTGGCCAGCGGTGGAGGCAAACAGAGTGACGCTGACATAGATCGAAAACGTGGTGCCCCGGCTTTCATTGTCGGACACTTCGTTGAGCCAGCTTTCCACCACCATGGCCGCCCCGGCAAAGCAGAAACCGGAAAACACCCGCAGCAGGATCCACGCCCAGTCATGGATGAACAGCAGGTTGAGCAGGATGGTGACGCAGGCGACGGACGCCATGACCGCATAGGCGCGGATATGGCCCACCTGCCGCACCAGATGCGGCACGAGGATGGAGCCAGAAATAAAGCCCACCGACCACCCGGTTCCGATCAAGCCGAGGGCCAAAAGGGAAAAGCCTTCCTCGGACCCGCGCACCGGCATGATCAGCCCGTGCATGCCACCGGCGATCATCAGCAGCGCGGAGGACAGAAGGAGTGCGGAAATCTTGACGATCTGGGACATGGGGACCTTATGAGGTTCTCTTGCTTGCAGGAAAGACTAGCCTGTTCGTTCGGGCCTGCCTACCTGTGAGGATCATGCTGGGGCGTGTGGCGTATTTGCCTGCTGTTTGCGGCCAAAATGCCCCCTTTGCTTGTCACTTTCATGCAACCGGGTTAGCGATTGACAGTCCGCATGTTGGCGCGGACCGTTCGGTTCGTGAAAGTGCTCAGCCGTGTCCAGCTCTGTCCCGTCGCCATCATCCACGAAGGCCCAGCCGCAAGCCGCTCCGCGCCGCAGAGTGATGCTGGGCATCGGCCTGAAAATCGTCTCGGTGCTGGTGTTCGTGTCGATGAGCGCCATCATCAAATCCGCCGAAGGCGTGCCGCTTGGCCAGTTGATCTTTTTCCGCTCGGCCTTTGCGCTGGTGCCGGTGTTCGTGCTGCTGGGCTGGCGCAAGCAGTTGATTGCAGGGTTCCGGACAAAGCGGCTGGGCGCGCATATTTTCCGCGGGTGTCTGGGCACCACCGGCATGGTGCTGATCTTTTTCGCCCTGTTGCGGCTGCCCCTGCCGGAAGCGACGACCATCAATTATGCAACGCCGCTGTTTGTGGTGATCTTTTCAGCGGTGTTCCTGCGCCAGAAGATCAGGCTGTTCCGCTGGACGGCGGTGGTGGTGGGGCTGGTCGGGGTGATCATCATCATGTGGCCCCGGCTGACTTTCCTGTCGGGGGATATGGCAACGGTCGGCCCGCAGGCGCAGGGGGCGCTGGCTGCGTTCGCCGCCTGCATGGTGTCGGCAACGGCGATGATGACCGTGAGCAATCTGGTGCGCACCGAATCCAGCGCCACCATCGTCATCTATTTTTCCCTCGTCAGCGCGCTGATCGGGCTGGCGTCGCTGCCGTTCGGCTGGATCGCGCTTAGCCTTGAGGAAACGCTGATCCTGATCAGCGCCGGGGTGCTGGGCGGAGTCGGGCAGATCTTGCTGACTGAAAGCTATCGCCATGCGGACCTGACCACGGTGGCCCCGTTTGAATATTCATCGATGATCGTGTCGATCGTGGTGGGGCTTGTGGTGTTTTCGGAAGTGCCGACAATCGAAATGCTGGTCGGGGGCACCATTGTCACCGCCGCGGGCATCTTCATCATCTATCGCGAACACCTGCTCGGGCTCGACAGCCCAAGGACGCGCAAGATGCGAAAGGTATCGAGCCCGAGCTAAGAGCCGGGCGCTCAGCTATCGAGGGCCGCGCGAATCGACAACAAATCCTGCCAGGCGAGGCGCTTGGCAGCGGGCTGGCGCAAAAGATAGGCCGGGTGCAGCGTAGCTATGGCGCGCATGGTGTGGCTGCCAATGGTCAGGTCGCGCCATTGCCCGCGCAGCCGCGTGATGCCGGTATCGGTTTCGAACAGGGTGGAGGCCGAAGCGCCGCCCAGGGCAACCAGCACCTTGGGGGCAACCAGTTCGATCTGCCGATAGAGGAACGGCAGGCACACCGCCACTTCCGACGGAGAGGGCGTACGGTTCCCCGGTGGCCGCCACGGAACCGTGTTGGCGATATAGACCGAGCCGCGATCGAGCCCGATGGCAGCGAGCATCCGATCGAGCAACTGCCCCGACCGGCCAACGAACGGCCTTCCCTCCAGATCCTCGTCGCGTCCCGGCGCTTCGCCCACCAGCATCACCTTGGCGTCCGGGTTGCCATCGGCAAACACCAGATTGGTGGCGCGCAGTTTCAGCCCGCAGCCGTCGAAGTCTTCGAGCATGGCGCGCAGCGCATCGAGGGTTGGTGCGCTGGCCGCCAGCGTCCGGGCTTCTCCCGGATCGGCATCAGCGGGACCGTTGGCCTGGAGCACCGGCGGGGCCGCTGGCGTCTGCGCTTGCAGCGCGGCGGGAACTGCCCGGCGGGCAGGGTTGGTGACGGGGACGACAGCAGATTGCGCGAATCTGTCGACAGGGGTTTCGCCCACAGCAATATCCACGCCTGCCGCTGCGTACCAGTCGAGCGTGGCCAGAAGCTCCTCGCGATTTAGCTGTCGATTTGTCATGGTGATCCTTGTTATGTCACACCCGGCCCCGCGCTTCCACTGTGCTGGAGGCTTTCGCGGTGGTGGATCGGGAATGGGATGTGATGAACGAAGCGGCGGTCGAGCGCGAAATCATGGAAACGGGCGTGCTGATCGTGGGCGCAGGGCCTGCGGGGCTTAGCGCAGCCATCGCCCTCAAGCAGCGCGCGCCCGATCTCGACGTCGTGGTGGTGGAAAAATCCGCTGATATTGGCGGCCATATCCTTTCGGGCGCGGTGATGGACCCCGCCGGTCTCGACGCGCTGCTGCCCGGCTGGCGCGAAGAGGGTGCGCCGGTCGGACCGGAGGTGACCAGCGACAGCTTTGTCTGGCTCACAGAAACAGCGGGGATCGCTTTCCCCGATGCGCTGATTCCGCCGATCATGAAGACCAGGGGCGCGGTGATCGTCTCGCTGGGCGATCTGTGCCGCTGGCTGGCCGAGCGCGCCGAGGCGCTGGGGGTGGATATCTTTCCCGCAACGGCGGCGGTCGATTTCGTCACCGGGCCGAAAGGCGAAATCCTTGGCATCGTTACCGGCGATATGGGCGTGGCGCGCGACGGATCGCACAAGCCCGGCTTTGCTCCGGGCATCGAATTGCGGGCCCGCTATACGCTGATCGCCGAGGGCGCGCGCGGCTCGCTGGCCAAGCGGCTGATCGCCCAATACGGGCTGGACGAAGGCCGTGCCCCGCAGAAATACGGGCTGGGCATCAAGGAAATCTGGGAGATCGATCCCGCAAGACACAGCCCCGGCAAGGTCGAGCATTTCATGGGCTATCCGCTGGGAACGGCGACCAGCGGCGGCGGCTTTTGCTATCACGCCGGGGATAACCGCATCTATCTGGGACTGGTGGCCCATCTCGATTACCAGAACCCGACCCTCTCGCCATATGACGAATTCCAGCGTTTCAAACATCATCCCAGGATTGCCGCGCTGCTGGAAGGAGGCACGTGCCTGTCCTATGGCGCGCGGGCGCTGACCTCGGGCGGCTGGCAATCGATCCCAAAACTGGCGTTTCCGGGCGGCGCGCTGATCGGGTGCGCGGCGGGGTTCATGAACGTGCCGCGCCTCAAGGCGATCCACAACGCCATCCGTTCGGCCATGGCGGCGGCCAGCGAAGTGGCGGCGGCGATCGGGGAGGGGCGCGCCAACGACACCATCGCCACCCTCGATGAGGCGGTGCTGGCCTCGGGCATTCGCGACGATCTCTATCCGGTGCGCTCGGTAAAGCCTCTGTGGGGGCGGCTGGGCACCGTGCTGGGCGTCGGGCTGGCGGGAATGGATATGTGGGGGGCGAGCCTGTTCCGAAGGTCCGTGCTGGGCGGGATCGTCTCCGATCGCCCCGATTTCGCGCGGCTCAAACCGCTGTCCGAGGTGACGCCGATCGCCTATCCGCGCCCGGACGGCAAGATCAGCTTTTCGCGCTCGGAATCGGTCTATCGCGCCAATATCGCCCATGAGGAAGATCAGCCGGTGCATTTGCGGCTGACCGATCCGGACGTGCCGATCCGCGATAACCTGCCGCGATATGGCGAGCCTGCGCCGCTCTATTGTCCGGCGGGGGTGTATGAGGTGGTCGAGGAGGGCGGGGCGCCGGTGTTCCGGATTCATGCTCAGAACTGCGTGCACTGCAAGACCTGCGATATCAAGGACCCGGCCCAGAACATCACCTGGGTGCCCCCGGAAGGCGGTAGCGGCCCGAACTATTCGGGAATGTGAGCGGATGGACCGCGCTGGGCGCTTGCAGCCGCGCTGCAATTGCGGGAAAAGGTCTGGTTGATGCAAACGCCCAACATTCGACACGCTTGCCCGTTCAGGCTTGCCGGTCGAAACTGGAACGGCGTCCGCAAGCGAGGAGTTCGGGAATCATCGTGCTAAACCTGTTCAAACGGCCGATCCAGACGCTGATCGTTGCCGCCCTGTGTGCCGGCGTTCCTCTTTCCGCACCGTTCGCCCAGCCCATGGTGTCCATGCGCTCGACCAGCGCGGTCGGCAGCTATCTGGCGGGGCTGGCGGCGCTCGAAGCGCTGGATGCGAACCGGGCGGCATCGTTTTTCATGAACGCCGCCGAGCGCGACTGGGACAATCCGATCTTCACCGGCCAGGCGTTCTTTGCCTATCTGCTGGCGGGCAACATCACCGAAGCGGCCTCCATGGCCCAGCATGTGCTCGATCTCGATCCCAACGATGAACTGGCGCGGCTGGTGCTGGGCACCGTGGCGCTCAAGCAGCGCCGCTACGCCTCTGCCGATCAGATGCTGGCGCGGGTGCCGGAGGCATCACTGGTCGGCATCGTGGGCGGCATCGCACGGGCCTGGGCCAAGGTCGGCGAGGGGGACCTCGCAACTGCCAACACCATTCTCGATGGTGTGGGGCAGGGCGGTTTTGACGAATTCATCATCTTCCACCGCGCCATCATCGCCGATGTGGGCGGGGACCGGGCCACCGCGCTGGAACTGGCGCGCGAAGCGTACGAACTCGATCCGCTCGTGCCGCGTATCGCCGAGGCCTATATCCGCATTCTGGGCAATGCCGGCGAGTTTGACGAAGCGCAGGACGTGCTTGATTTCTACGCCGCCGAAGGGGTGGAACACCCGGTGGTCGATGCGCTGCGCGCCCCGATCGCGGCGGGCCAGAGGCCGGGGCTGTTCGCCGGATCGGTGCAGGCCGGGGCGGCGGAAATGCTCCACGGGCTGGGCATGGCGCTGGCGCGCGACGGTTCCACACAATTGGGCACCGGCTTCATGCGCCTTGCCGCCTATCTCGATCCGGACGCGGCGATTATCGCCATGTCGCTGGGCGAATTGCTGGCCTCGGTGGGGCAATACGCGGAAGCGGACCGGCTGTTTGCCTCGGTGCCTGCCGATTCGCCCCTGCGCGTCGGTGCGCTGGTGCGCATGGCCGAAAGCCTCGACATGCAGGGCGAGCGCGACAAGGCGATCTCGCGGCTGCAAAACGTCATCACCGCCTTTCCGGGCAACCAGCAGGCCTATGGCGTTCTGGGTGACACGCTGCGCTATGACCAGCGCTGGGCGGAAGCGGCTGAAGCCTATTCGGGCATCATCGACCGTCTCGATCCGGCCCGCCGCAATGATTGGCGTTTTTTCTATGTGCGCGCCATTTCCTATGAGCGGGCTGGCGAATGGGATAAGGCCGAGCCCGATTTTCTCAAGGCGCTGGAGCTCAATCCCAACCATCCCGACGTGCTCAATTATCTGGGCTATAGCTGGGTCGACCGGGGCGAAAACCTCGACGAGGCGCTGGGGATGATCGAGCGCGCCGTTCGGCTGGCCCCGCGCAACGGCTATATCGTCGATAGCCTGGGCTGGGCTTTCTACAAGCTGGGGCGGGTCGACGAGGCGGTGACGATTCTGGAGGATGCCGTGGGCTTGCTGCCCGCCGATCCGGAAATCAACGATCATCTGGGCGACGTCTATTGGACGGCGGGACGGCAGCGCGAAGCGATGTTCCAGTGGCGTATCGCCATCGACATGGACAAGGAAGGCACGGTGACCGAGCGCGCGACGCCAAAACTCCGTAACGGGCTGGTGCCCGGCGCGCCGATCGGAGACTGATGCGCGACATCGCCAGCGAACCGGCCCCTGCCAAGGTCAATCTGGCGCTGCATGTGGTAGGACAGCGTGAGGATGGTTTTCATCTGCTGCACATGCTGTGCGTGTTCACCGAGCTGGCCGATCTGGTCTCGGCACAACCCGCCGAGACGGATGCGCTGACCGTATCGGGCCCGTTCGGGCCCGACCTGCCGATCGGGCGCTCCAATCTGGTGTGGCGGGCGCTGGAAAAATTCCGCGCCCGGTTCCCCGATCATCTGCCCGCAGGACTTGCCATCCATCTGGAAAAACACCTGCCGGTGGCTTCGGGACTTGGCGGCGGGTCGGCGGATGCGGCGGCGGTGCTGCGGCTGCTGGGCCGAATCAGCACGCAACCGGTGGCCGATGGTGATCTGTTCGCGCTGGCGGCGACGCTGGGTTCGGACGTGCCCATGTGCCTGTTGTCGCAAACGTGTGAAGTGTCGGGGGTGGGTGAACAGATTCTGCCGCTCCAAACATTTCCGCGCCTGTATCTGGTGCTGGTCAATCCGCTCGAACAGGTGTCGACCCCAAATGTGTTTCGGGCGCTGCTCCATAAGCAAAACGATCCGATGCCGCCGGTGCCTGAGCCGTTCGACCGGGCGGCGCTGGTGTCGCTTTGGCTCTCTGACACGCGCAACGATCTCGAAACGCCCGCGAAAGCCCTGGTCCCGGCGATCGGTCCGGTGATTGCAGCCATCGGGGCCACCTCTGGGTGCGTGGTCGCCCGCATGTCGGGGGCAGGGGCGACCTGTTTCGGCCTTTATGGCAGCGCCGGTGCCGCCCACCAGGCCGCCCACGACCTGCGCGAACACTTCCCCACCTACTGGATCGCGGCGACGCCCATCCTCACCTCGGCCTAACCTGTAGCAACACTCCGCCCGCACACAGGAAACGTAACGGTGGGGTGCGGCATTGTTCCTTCTGGTCCCAGCCCAGGAGAAAATCATGCAAATCCGCGAAATGATTGCCTCGCACCCGGTCGCGGCGCAAATGCCCGACGCGCTGTTGCGGTGTATCGAAACTGCCTATGACTGCGCCCAGACCTGTACCGCTTGCGCCGATGCCTGCCTTGCCGAAAACGAGGTGGACGCCTTGCGCCAATGTATAAGGCTCGATCTCGACTGCGCCGATATCTGCCTCGCCACCGGGGCGATGGCGATAAGGCGGACGGGCAGGAACGATGCTGTGCTGCATGGGGTCATTGAAGCTTGCGCCCGCGCTTGCGCGGCCTGTGCCCAGGAGTGCGAACGTCACGCGCATATGCACGAGCATTGCCGCATCTGCGCCGCCATGTGCCGCGATTGCGAAGCTGCCTGCCGCGACGCGCTCTCCAGCGTGCATTAAACGAAACGCGCGCGTTCAGCTTGCGCCGCGCGGGCCGAAGACGATGATTGCGGCGGCGGCTATCGCCAGGACGCCGCCCAAAATGTCCCAGCGGTCGGGCACGCGCCCTTCGATAAGCCACAGCCACATCAGCGACGTGGCGATGTAGATGCCGCCATAGGCAGCGAAGGCGCGTCCGGCGTAATCGGAAGGGGCGAGGGTGAGCAGCCAGGCAAACAGGGCCAGCGCCGCCACGCCCGGAACGATGAGCCAGATACTGCGATCGAGCCGCAGCCAGGCCCAGAAGGCAAAGCAACCGGCGATTTCCGCCAGCGCCGCCCCGGCATAGATGAGCAAAGTCGTCGCTAAAGCGGGCACCTACCAGCCCCCACCGCCGCCGCCCCCGCCACCGCCGCCGGAAAATCCGCCGCCGCCGGAGCCGGAGGACGACGAGGCCTGCGGCTGGGAGGCGATCATCGCCGAACTCAGCCCGGTGGCGACCCCGGCCATGGTGCGGGCAAAGCTGCCCGAGGAGAAATTGCCGCCCTGATACCAATGGGGCGCGTAGCCGGTGCCGGCGTCCTTCACCGCGTTGCGGGCCAGATCGGCCTCGAAGCGGTCGGACCACGGCTTTTCGACGCCCAGCGCCATGGCAAAGGGCAGGATGGCTTCAAAGCGCTTCACGCTCATATCGGGCTCGTTGTGGAAATTGAGCCGCTCCTTTTCGGCGGTCTCCAGATACATCTTGAAGCCGTCGATTTCGTCCATCACCTTTCGGCCATGTACCGTGGGCGCGCGCATCAGCATGGCAAACACCAGCGTGATGGCAATGATGGTGACGGCGGCGACGAAGGGGAAATCGATCAGCACCAGATCGAAGACGCTTCCAATCAGTGCGCTGGCATTGATCGCGAAAATACCAAGGATCGCCAGCCCGAGGAACCGGCCAATGCCACGCCCCTGCCAGAGAGACCGTGCCACCAGCCCTATCGCCGACAGAAACACGGCGGCGAATGCGGCAACGAACAGGAAGGTGGGCGCCAACACCTCAAGCCATACCATCAGCCCCAACGCGGCAAGCCCGATGACGACGCCCAGAAGCGTGTAAAACACGTGATTGTTGAAATAGACCTTGCGATTTTCCTCTTCCAGCGCGGCGATGAACCGCTGCCGCGTCTTGTCGAGGCGTGGGCCGGAGGTCTTGTCGATGGTGACCGGGCTCATGGTTTGCAGATCGCTGAAAATGACCGCTTCGCCCGGTGTGAGAGGGTTTTGGGGCGCTTTGCCCGTGGCGGTGAGGGTGATCTTCTTGCCGGTCTTGCCGATTTCGATCAGGCCTTTGACCGCCAGCGAGATCAGCGCGGCGGAAAACGCCGTCCAGCCCGATCTGGCCCAGCCCATGGTGTGCACATAATGGGTGAGGGCGGGAGAAAATCCTTCGGGCGCGTAAAAGCGTGGAAAGATCACGCCCTTGGCCGGATCGCGGCCCACCGAGGTCCAGGCCAGGCCGTTATAGGCGATGACGATCAGCAGCAGAATGATCGGCAGGATGATATCGCGATAATCCGATAGCCAGTACAGCGCCGCGTCGGAGCCGGTCGGTCCGGCGAGGATGCCCTTTTCGAACGCGACCGAAACGGTCATTCCCTCACGCGGCGCCAGCGCCCGGTTCATGGTGAACCGCGCCTCATGGTCGTTGAGCCGTGTTGCGGTGGCATCCCTGCCGGCGACGCCTTGCGCGCCGGTATAGACGTTGAGTTCGGTGATCCGCGCGCCATCGGGCAGAGTGACCAGCGCGCGCGCCGCGAGGATGGAGAAATCCCAGAAATTGCCGGTAGCGTTCCAATAGAGCTCGTCGTGATTGGCCAGACTGCGCGCCGCGCGGTCCATGCGATAGACGATCGTGTAGCGATGGACGCCGGGAGACAGCCGCCGGTCGGCGGACCCGATCCGGATGCGCTTGCCGCCGGAAATGTCCTCGACCGCGAAGGGCTCGTCCGTCCCGTTGCGCTCAACCGAGAGGACATCGAGCGGCAGACGCTGGGTGCGGCCATCGGGGGCGGTCAGCGTCGTGGGGATGTCGCGAAAAATGCCCCGGCTGATGGCAGTGCCTTCGGCGTTGACGGTGAGCGTTTCGGTGATCGTCACCGACATGTCGGTCGCGACCGCCAGCACCACGTCGAAATCGCGGATTTCCTCCCGCGCCAGCACCGGGTTGGCAAGGGCAAGCAGGCAGAGGCTGAGAAGAACCCGGATCAGCACGGCGTCAGGAGAACTTGACTTGAGGCACGGCCCGGTCGGCTTCGTTCTCCAGTTCGAAATATTCGGCCTTGTCGAACTTGAAGGCACCGGCGACGAGGTTGGAGGGAAACGATTCGACCGCGATGTTGAGATTGCGCACCGCGCCATTGTAATAGCGCCGCGAGAGCTGGATTTCGTCTTCCACCGTTTGCAGCGCGGTCTGGAACTCGATGAAATTGGTGTTGGCCTTGAGATCGGGATAGGCCTCAGCGACGGCGAACAGCCGGCCCAGCGCGCCCGAGAGCAGATTTTCCGCCTGTCCGCGTTCGGCGGGGGAGCCATTCTGGGCAGCCTGAACCGCGGTGCGGGCTTCGGTTACCGCCTGCAGCGTCTCGCGCTCATGGCTCATATAGCCTTTGACGGTTTCGAGCATGTTGGGAATGAGATCGGCGCGGCGCTTGAGCTGCACATCGATTCCCGACCAGCCCTCGGACACCAGCTGCCGGTTCTTGACCAGCCCATTGTAGATGACGACGGCATAGGCGGCGATCGCCACCACCAGCACCAAAATGATCCATTCCATGGCAAGACTCCCCGTGTGCCGCTTTGGCGCACAGTGCCATCATAGGATCATCACATCAATGGCTTGACTGGCCGTACGTGCCAGGGCTGCGTTCACTCCAGAGTCGTTTCGGCAGGCTGGTCGAAAGCGTGGCCGCAGAACCGGCATTTTCGCGCCAGTTCCTTGACGGCCTCAGCGCAATCGGGACAAAGCTTGTGACCCGGCAGTACCGAACCATCGGCTGCAAAACCTCCCGCGGGCGGGGTTCCTGTCGCGGTCAGGAGCGCCTGGGGATGGTCAGGTGCGGGCAGGATGGCCGGATCGCTGACAGGCATCGAGGGCAATGCCTGCTGGCCTGCCCATGCGCTGTTGTGTGCCCGGGCGGCGGCCATGCCCAGATTGGAGCGCAGGATTTCGCCCGTGCTGTCGCTGGTCACATCGACGGCGATCGTTCTCGTCTTGCGTTCGCACAGGTCGCGGACATGGGAGAGCATGTCCTTGGCCCAATCGGAGCTGCCTGGGGAAACCGCTGTTGCGACAACCTCCCTCTCGCCGTGGAGATCAGCAGCCTCGCTGTGAACTTCCGCAGCCCAGACTTCGGCCAGCAGTTCGAGGCGGGTGATCTCTGAACTCGACTCGATGGAATCATCCTGTGCCCGGCCAACCTTGACCTCAGCCCGGCTTTGCGTACCGCTCAACCGCAACAGCAGGAGCAGGGACATATAGCGCTGCACCTGCGCCAGCGCGGCGCTTTCGGCGATGAACCGGATGCCGGCAGTACGCATGTTGCGCGACAGGGTCAGGAACAATAGCGCGGCGACGGGGGAGAGCAGGAAACTCGGCGATTTCACCTCAAGCCCCATCGCCAGATAGGCGGCGGCGGTCTGCAACACGAGAAACAGGCCGACAAAGGCGCCCGCGATCAGCAGCGCCCATCCTGCGACGAGCCGCCAAAGCGCGGCCTGGCGGGCCGGGCGGGTGGTTGGTACAGGCTGCTGCTCGATCACCATCCTCGCTTCGAACTGGCCTGAATCGGAAATGGTCTCCGAGGCCGTTTCGGCGCTCAGCATCACCACGGCGTTGGGATGGCCGGGCAGCGCGTGTTGGTCGTTGAAGCGAAGGGGGAGTTGGCTCAGGATATTGTTGTATTTCGTGCCGGCGATGAAATCGGATACCCGGTTATCGCTTGCGCAGCCTGGGGCCTGACGCGGCACCAGACTAGAAATCAGCTTCATATCGAGCGCCGCTATCAATGCGGTGAGCAGGGCCAGCCCAACAAAGGGAATGACAAAGCGCCATGCCGTGGTCAGCGCATCGCTATAGGAAAGCGCACCGGCAATGGTCGGCTCAAGCATGGCCAGCGTTTGGTCCAGATGCAGCCAGTAGCCGCCGCCGATGACGATGATTGCTCCGATGGCCAGCCTGATCAGCTTGCCGGACAGGGAATTGAGGCGCTCGCCAGCGCGGGACACGACCGGACGCGTGGTTGGGGGAACATAGCTTGCCGATGACTTGAAGGCCGCCTTGAGAAAGGCGCTCTTCTGGTCGGGAACAACCAATGTGTGTTCGACGAGCGCCAGCGCGACCTCGTCCAGATCGGCGAACTTTTCCGGAATTCTGGGCCGGACGTCGTCGCGCACATCGACGATGGAGGTCCATGCCGTGCTGACGATGATGCGCAAGCCTTGCAGCAGGATGGTCGCGACCGCGATGACGAATAGTCCCAGCGTGACCAGAAGCCCGAGAAGCTGGAAGAATTGTACGCCGTACAGCCCCGGATTTTGCGGGGCGGCATTCCAAAGATCGCCAAGATAGGCCAACAGGCCCGCGACCATATCGTACGAGACGAGCGCGCTGATGACCGAACGGTTATAAATCAGTCCAGCGACGAGAACCGCCGCGAGCCCGGCCATGCCTGCAAGACGTATGAGCAGAAAGACTTTTTCCGTACGCCCGACACGGTTCAATTGCTCTGTGAGCTTGTCCGAATCCATGGCCCCCCCAATATCCGGATCAATCATGAATGGAGCGAGACTGCGCGCTCCCCTGTTTAGGCAATGTACAAAACAGAGCAACGATATAAGCAGAATGGCCCGACGTTAAAAAGGCCTAGAGCGGCTCTTAATCAGATTGAATTAGATCATGCGCTCCAGTTTCTTGTTTTGTCGCGCTTCCGAAACCGCTCTAATTGGCCCCGCCGCCCTCGGTCCGCAGCCAGGCTTCGCCGCACAGCTTGGCCAGGTCGCGGATGCGCAGGATGTAGCTTTGGCGTTCGGTCACCGAGATCACCCCGCGCGCGTCGAGCAGGTTGAAGGTGTGGCTGGCCTTGATCACCTGCTCATAGGCGGGAACAGCCAGCAATTGCCGTCCATCCTCGGTGAGGCCTTTGACGAGAAGCGCCTTGCACTCGGTTTCCGCATCGTCGAAATGGCGGAACAGCATGGCGGTGTCGGCGGCTTCGAAATTGTAGCGGGAGAATTCCTGCTCGTTTTGCAGGAACACATCGCCATAGGTCACCTTGTCGGCGCCTTCGCGGCCATTGTAGTTGAGGTCGTACACATTCTCGACCCCCTGCACATACATGGCCAGCCGCTCCAGCCCATAGGTGATTTCGCCGGGAACCGGCGAGCACTCAAAGCCTGCGACCTGCTGGAAATAGGTGAACTGGCTCACTTCCATGCCGTCGCACCAGCATTCCCAGCCCAGGCCCCACGCGCCGAGCGTCGGGCTTTCCCAGTCGTCCTCGACAAAGCGGATATCGTGCAGTTTGGCATCGAGGCCGATGGCGGCCAGAGATTGCAGGTAGAGGTCCTGGATATTGGCCGGGGACGGCTTGAGGATCACCTGAAACTGATAATAGTGCTGCAAGCGGTTGGGGTTTTCGCCATAGCGCCCGTCGGTCGGGCGGCGCGAGGGCTGCACATAGGCGGCTTTCCACGGCTTTGGCCCGAGCGAGCGCAGGGTGGTAGCGGTGTGGAAGGTGCCCGCGCCCATCTGCATGTCATAAGGTTGCAGGATCACGCACCCCTGATCGGCCCAGAATTGCTGCAAGGTCAGGATCAGGCCCTGAAACGAATTTTTCGGGTCCATATGGGGCTGGGGCAGCTCAGGCATTGTCGGTCCGGGAAAAGCTGGAGAAGGCGGCGCGACCGTAGTTTGGCCACCCCCTCAGGTCAAGCGGCACGGAGCGGGCCGATGGGCGTCATTGCTTGCTTTTGGGCAGATATAACGCCACGTCGCGCACGGTCAGGACGGCATCAACGATGTCGAAATGAATGATCGCATCGCCGCCGCTGGGGCAGCAATTGGGATCGGAACTGTCCCAAAGCGGCGTCGTCGCCGTGAGATCGCCATACAGCCAGTCGCCGAAATCATAATCGACGCCCTTCCAGATTTCGCGATCCTCGGGCAGGAACTTGCCGATGGTGCTTTTCCAGCTGTCGATATCGACAGGGGCCCATGCCGTTCCGTCATAGGCCAGCAGCATGTCGGCGTTGTGATTGCCGGTGCCCATCATGTAGCCGGGAACGTGAAGCGTGATCGGGCTGCCACCCGCGAGTGTCGGGACACGGTACTCATAGGCATCGAAAGCGCTGGTCAGAAACCGCCACGTGTCGTCCGAACCCGCGCGTTCGAACAGGGCGACACCACCGCCATCGCCATTGATTTCATCGCGTCCGCGCTGGATTTGAAAGGCCACCTGCGGGCCATCCTCCAGCGACATGAAACCAGCGCTCGTCACACGGCAATCGGCCAGTTCGGTCTCGATACAGGCGTCGGCCAGCCCATCGGGCAGGGCCTCCTGAGCCGATGCGGGTGAAGCGGGGACAAATACCAAAACGGCGATCAGCAACAGAGACGGTCGGTCCATGGCTGTGTTCTCCGTATCTGCCGGGCGGTCAGCGCCCGTTCGGTTTGTTGCCGGTGCCGGGGCGATAGACGCCATCTTCGCCCTTTTCCAGCGTGACCACACTTCCCGATTCGACCTCGGACTTGTTGCGCGCGATCTGGGCGCGGCGGCGTTCTCTTGTCCGGGCATCGTCCTCGGCAAATTTCCGCCGCCAGTCGCGCAGGATCGAGCGCAGGCCCAGCCCGATCAGGACCGCGATGAGAAGGACGACAAGCGTGCTGATACCCATGGTTACAACCCCAACCGCGACCACACGGCGCGGTCTTCCAGCCTGGCCACGGCATCGCCGACGAGATCGGGTCCTGAAACTGAACTCCCGATCCCCAAGCCCGGAAGCTGCAGCAATCCGCGTTTCGGCGCGATGGATCTGATCCGCATATCGGGACCGAACCGGGCGCGCAGCGTGCCGTGCAGATCACCCAGGGTATCGACCAGCCCCATCTCCAGACCGCGTTTGGCGGTCCAGAATTCACCGGTGAACACCGTATCGTCGGGGAGCGTTATCTTAGCTCCCCGCCGCATTTTTACGTAATCGATGAACACCTCGTGGATATCGAGTTCCATCTGCTTGATCCGTTCGACATCGTCGTCCCTCTCGGGCAGGAAGGGATCAAGCGTCGATTTGTTCCGCCCCGCCGTATAGAGCCTTCGGGTGATCCCGAGCTTTTCCAGCGCGTCGACGAAGCCGAACCCGGCATAGACAACGCCGATGGAGCCGACCAGCGAGGAAGGGTCGGCGATGATTTCGTCTCCGGCGGTGGCGATGAAATAGCCCCCCGACGCCGCCGCGTCTTCGACGAACACCAGAACCTTTTTCCGGTTTTCATCGGCCAGTTGGCGGATATGAGTAGCGATCAGCCGCGACTGCACTGGCGATCCGCCGGGGGAATTGACCACGATGGCCACCACCGGGGCTTTTTTGATGGCAAACGCCTTTTTGAGCAGCGGTGCGACGCTGGCGATATTGAGCCGTCCGGGCTTGAGTTCCTGCGAAATCACCCCCTGCAAGCGCACCACAGGGATGACCGGCCCGCTTTTGCCGAAAATGGATGTGTACCAGGGGCGTTTGGGGGCATCGAGTTGAGGGTCGGCGAATACGGTCATCAAGGTCTCCGGCGCGGTTCCACGCGCATTTTGATCGCTTCATAGTTTCACGGAAACGGCGAAACGATCTAATCCTTTTGTTTTACGCAATTCAGGCGCGGTTGTGCCAGTCCAGCCGTGAGTCGCCGCGCAGGATCGACTGGACCAATGGCGTAAAGCCATTGCCGGTCTCTTCATGCAGCACCATCGGCGAAAGCAGCCGCATCGGAGCCTTCGAGCCCTTCGTGCCGCGCACGAGCACCCGGCTGGCGGGGCGTCCCGGACGCGGCACGATCGGCAGCACCGTGATTGCCCCCATGCGCGCGCCAAATGTATCCAGAAGCTGCGGCAGCGCTTCGGCAAGGTGTACAAAGATCACCGTGCCCTTGGCATGGGCGCTCGATACTGCCGTGCGCACCCATGTGCCGATATCGCCTTCCGCATGGCGGGCGGCGGCCCGTGCCGCGTCGGGCGCGCGGGTGCCCGAGGCAAAGAAGGGCGGATTGGCGATCACCGTATCGAACCGGTCGGTCGCCAGTCCTCTGGCCTTGCGCTCGGTGCCAGACGCGGCGGCGCTGAGGTCGATGAGATTGGCGCGGGCGGCAAAACCATTGGTTTCGATATTGCGCGCGGCCAGAACCAGCATTTGCGCATTGTTTTCGACAAGCGTTGCGTGGCGGCAGCTGTCATGGGCGAGGGCGCACAGGGCGGCGACTCCGGCCCCCGCGCCCAGATCGAGCAAATCCTTGGTGCCCTCGGGCACGCTCGCGCCCAAAAGCACCGAATCAAGACCAGCCTTGAAGCCTGATTCTGGCTGCAATATTGACAATTTGTCGCCAAGAAACGCATCTGGCCTGCGTTCTTGGCGTTTTACAAATAGAGGCGGCTGGTTTACCGACATAGCGCGTGGGTCCTGCTGAGGCGGGCCGCACGATAGAACAACGCAGCAAGGCGGGCCAGCGGCGAAGCCTTCAGGAGATTGAATGTCCATGGCGGTTGAAAATCTGGCGCCAAGACCTGTTGACGCAAGACCTGTTGACGATATTTCGGCGGTGATCGACCGGCTGGCCGCCGCAACGGCCCAAGGCATGGAAGCGGTCAACCAGCTGATCCTGTCGAGGTCCGACAGTCCGGTCGACATGGTGCCCGCCGTCGCCAATCACCTGATCGAGGCCGGGGGCAAGCGCCTGCGCCCCATGCTCACCATCGCGGCGTCCTCGCTGTTCGGCGGGGCTCACGGCAATGAGGTGCGGTTCGCTGCCGCCGTCGAATTCATGCACAACGCGACGCTTTTGCATGACGATGTGGTCGATGAAAGCGACATGCGCCGGGGCCGTCCTGCCGCCCGCACCATCTGGGGCAATCAGGCCTCGGTGCTGGTCGGCGATTTCCTGCTCGGACAGGCGTTCCTGATGATGGTCGAATCCGGCGATCTCGATGCGCTGGGCGTACTTTCACGCGCCGCCGCCGTGATTGCTGAAGGTGAAGTGTTCCAACTGGCCAAGGCGGGTGACCTCGCCACCACGCCCGCTGACTACGAGCGCATCATCAAGGCCAAGACGGCGACGCTGTTCGAGGCCGCAACCGAGGTGGGCGCGATGGCCGGGGGCTCGGACGCCGCTGCCCGACAAGCGCTGGCCGCCTATGGCCGGGAGTTGGGCATGGCCTTCCAGCTTGTCGACGACGTGCTCGATTATGGCGGCGCGCGGGGCAGCCTGGGCAAGAATGTCGGCGACGATCTGCGCGAGGGCAAGATGACCCTGCCGATCATCCTGGCTCTGGAAACGGCCACCGAGGTCGAACGCGAGGTGATCGCTGCGGCGCTGGGTAATGCCGGTTCGGGTGACGATCAGCTCGCCGATGTGGTGGCGATCCTCGCCCATTACGATACGCTGGGCCGGACCATGGCCCTTGCCGAGCGCCACGCCGAAGCAGCGCGGTTGGCTCTGGCGGATATTCCCGCTTCCCCCGAACGCGACATCCTGTTCACCGTCCCCGAATTCTGCACGTCCCGCGCGTATTGATGGGCGGGGGACTGATCCGCCTGTCGCCACAGCTTTATCGCCAGCTCTGCCGGTTACTCGATCCCGGGTCTTCGCCCGGGATGACGGGGGTGGGTGGGCGAACGCTGACGCCAACCAGAAGATTCCCCCTCTCCCTAGGGAGGAAGGTGGGGGCAGCACAATGCGGTGCCATATATTCCCAGCGTGTCATCCCGGCCTTGAGCCGGGTGTGGATTCACATTTGAAGTGCAACGGGATGAATGCCTCTGCGGGTGTCCGAAAGCCGAGGCATTTTCGGGGCGTGTTATTATGGCGTGCCAGGATGGCATTGAGGCTGTCGCCGGGCAAGCTGTCGAGGTTTGTCTTGCGCGGCAGGCTTTTGCGCAGCCGGCCGATGGCGTTTTCCACGCCCCCCTTCTGCCAAGGGGCATGAGGATCGCAAAAGAAAGTGTCCAGTCCCAGTTGGCTGGCGATGCGGTAATGGCGATTGAACTCGGTGCCATTATCGAAGGTGATGGAACGGCGCAGGGGTTTGGGCACCGGCGCGAGCAGGGCGATGAGCGCGGTGGCGACGGGCTCGGCCTGCAGGCTATCGTGGCGCAGCGCCATGGTGAGCCGGGTGTGGCGCTCATGGACGATGAGGATGGCCTGTCCGGTTTGAGAAAACAGCATGGTGTCGGCTTCCCAATGGCCGGGCTGATTGCGGGTGGCGATGGCTGGCGGGCGCTCGTGGATCGAACAGCGCCCGGCGGGACGCGGCCAGCCGCCCTTGGTGCGCCAGCCGCGCTTGTATTTGGCGCGGGGCAGATAGAAGCGCCAGCGCCGATCATTGGTGCGCTTGAGCTGGGCATAAACGAAGCGGTAGATGGTCTCATGGCTGATGACCGGCACGCCCGCTTCATAGGCGAGGCGGCCGGCGATTTGTTCAGGCGACCAGCCCGCCGCCAGCCGCTCAAGCACGCTGGCGCGCAAATCGGCGTCGCGCTCAAGCCGGGCGCCGCTCCAGCGCCGGGCTGCGGTGAGCTGTTGGGCATAGTCTGGCCGATAGCCGACCTGCGCGCCGCTGTTGCGCCTCACCTCGCGGGCGATGGTCGACGGCTGGCGATCCAGAGCTGCAGCGATTTGCCGGTACGACTGCCCGGCGGCGAGAAGCCGGGCAATCGTGAAGCGTTCGGCGCTCGATAACTGACGGTAATTGGACATGGCAACACCTGTGACAGGTGTTGCACTTCGTTTGTGAACTCAGGGGGATCCAGTATGCGCCCGTGGTGAGGGGAGAGCGTAAGCGCTTGCCGAGGGCGCTGGCTGTTGGAGGCAGCGGTGGGATGGAACTGCAGGCTCTGCCGGTTACTGGATACCGGGTCTTCGTCCGGGATGACAGCGAAGGGGGCATCCGCCGCATGCGAATGGACATTTTGGTGCTCGCCTGTTAGGCGTTTTTCGCTTGCGTTGAACTCCCGTATCCAAGGCTCCGAACATGCCCGAACTCCTGCTTGAGCTCTTCTCAGAGGAAATCCCCGCGCGCCTGCAGCGGCGTGCGGCTGAAGATCTCAAAAAAGCGGTGACCGACGCCCTGGTCGATAATGGGCTGGTGTATGAAAGCGCCGGAGCGTTTGCCACGCCGCGCCGTCTCGCTCTGACCGTCACCGGGCTGCCCGCTGCCTCACCCGACACGCGCGAAGAGCGCAAGGGGCCCAAGGTCGGCGCGCCGCAACAGGCGATCGATGGCTTTTTGCGCGGGGCGGGTCTTTCGGGCATCGAGCAGGCGACCATTGCCAGTGACTCCAAAAAGGGCGATTTCTATGTCGCGGTGATCGAGAAAAAGGGCGCGCCTGCGGTCGACATTCTCAAGACGATCCTGCCGGACGTGATCAAATCCTTCCCGTGGGGCAAGCCTATGCGTTGGGGCAGTGGCAAGCTCGAATGGGTGCGTCCGCTGCGCGCCATCACCGCGACCTTCGGACCGGATGGCGAAGAGCCTGAGGTTATCGCGTTCAGCCTCGAAGACGTGACGGCGGGCAATATCACCTATGGCCACCGCTTCATGGCACCGAAGGCAATCCGTGTGCGCCGCTTTGACGATTACGCACAGGCGCTCGAAAAGGCGAAAGTGGTGCTCGATATCGACCGCCGCAAACAGATTATCCGCTCCGACGCCGAGCAACTGGCATTTGCGCAGGGGCTGGAACTGATTGCCGATGAAGGGCTGCTCGAAGAAGTGGCCGGGCTGGTCGAATGGCCGGTGGTGATGATGGGGACGTTCGACGAGGCGTTCCTGGCAGTGCCTGAGGAAGCGATCATCGCCACCATCAGGGCCAACCAGAAATGTTTCTGCCTGCGCGATGCCGCGACCGGCAAGCTGGCCAATAAATTCGTGCTCACCGCCAATCTGGTGGCTGAAGACGGCGGCAAAGCGATCATCGAAGGCAATGAGCGCGTCATCCGTGCCCGGCTTTCGGACGCAAAGTTCTTTTACGAAACCGACCTCGAAACCCCGCTTGCAGACAATCTGCCCAAGCTCGAATCCGTAGTGTTCCACGCAAAGCTGGGCACCCAGGCCGACCGCGTCGCGCGGATTGAAAAGCTGGCTGCCGAGATCGCGCCGCTGGTGGGGGCCGATGCTGACGATGCGCGCCGCGCCGCGCGTCTGGCCAAGGCCGATCTGCCCACGGGCATGGTCGGCGAGTTCCCCGAATTGCAGGGGTTGATGGGCCGCTATTATGCCCTGGCGCAAGGGGAAAAGCCGCAGGTGGCCGCGGCGATCGAGGATCACTACAAGCCGCTTGGGCCCTCCGACCGGGTGCCGTCGGAGCCGGTCTCGGTGGCCGTGGCGCTGGCCGACAAGCTCGATATTCTCTCGGGGTTCTGGGC